>JAEEGL012074216.1_pt1 | contig 15655 bp, 13 predicted proteins | sample 9134231 | NCBI WGS metagenome assembly JAEEGL01 (sample SAMN16246548, study PRJNA631951) | gut metagenome | biome: gut microbiome; feature: rumen; material: fiber-attached | host: Bos | place: Iran: Karaj | collected 2018-10
ATCACGTAAGCCTTGCTAGTGTACGTGCTGGTAATGTGATAGGTGGTGTTGATTGGGCTAAAGACCGCATCATCCCTGACTGCATTCGTGCATTGGAAGCTGGTAAACCCATTGAGATTCGCTCGCCAAAGGCGGTACGCCCTTGGGAACATGTGTTGGAACCATTAAGCGGTTATATGCTGCTTGCTCAAAAGATGTGGGAGCATCCTACTGAGTATTGCGAAGGCTGGAACTTTGGACCGGAGCAGGAGTCTGTGCTAACCGTTTGGGAGGTGGCAACTGCTATGATAGAGAACTTTGGTTATGGTGAGTTGAAGGATGTGTCTGATCCTAATGCACTCCATGAGGCTAACCTGCTGATGCTGGACATCACAAAGGCAAAGACGCGTCTGGGTTGGAAACCGCGTTTGGATGCAAAACAGACAGCAATCTTGACTTCTGACTGGTACAAGAGATATGAAACAGAAGATGTCTATGGTATTTGCGTAAATGAAATTGAAAAATTTATAGGTTAATGAAACTCAGTATATTAGGTTGTAATGGATTTTTGTCCACTGCGATAGCAAAATTTGCTAACAGTAAGGGTTGGACACTCAATATGTATGGTCTGGATGAACCGCAAGGCCATTCATATGATGAGTATGTCAAATGTAATCTGATGGATGCAGAGATGGACTGCGCTTCGCTCTTGACCTCGGATATAATAGTATATGCTATTGGTGCCGGAATACAGTCCAACCTCAAGGAGGGCTTTAATTTGATTTATAACCTGAACGTCACAGCTCCTATTACTATCTGCAACAAGTTGAAGGAGTTGGACTACAAGGGCGTTTTTGTGACCTTTGGAAGTGTCTTCGAGATGGGAGAAACCAGGGAAACACACCCTTTCACGGAAGAAGAGGTACTCTCTTCAACAGCGCTAGCCCCCAGTGACTATGTGGTTTCAAAACGAATGCTCTCTCGCTATGTGACCAGCTATAAACACGACTTTACTCACTGGCATTTCATCATTCCTACCATTTATGGCGAAGGTGAGAACCCCAAACGTTTAATTCCATATACTATCAATGCCATCCGTAATGGAGAACCCCTGCATTTCACAGCCGGTGACCAGACCCGTCAATATATTTATGTAGGAGAAGTCCCGGAAATGTTGAAACTTGCATTTGATAAGCATCTGCCCTCAGGTATGTATAATATTCAGGGCAAGGAGACCTTGACCGTTAAAGAGATAGTGACCCTTATCCATAAGGTGATGAGTAAAGAAGTGCCTAGTGACTGCTTTGGTACGGCAGAAAGAACAGATGTGGGAATGAAATATTTGGCACTTAATGGTACTAAGTTGAAAAATGCTACCGGTTTTGAGTCATCCGTCAGTCTGAAAGATACGATTTACCTGTATTAGAATAGTAGCTAATAAGAGACACACGTCAAGTAATGTCCAAATACAAGGCTTCAATATATAATTACCTATTCAATTCCGTTAATTCTATTATTATTATTTTTAATGGAATTATCATGGTACCTCTTTATTTCCACTATATGCCAGTGGGAGTATATGGGGCATGGCTTGCTAGTGGAAATTTAGTGGCAATGGTTGGCAAGTTGGAGTCAGGGTTTGCTGGTGTAATAACTCAAAAACTATCTGTAGCATTAGCCAACGAGGACGATTTGTTGTATCGGAAGTATTGTGGAGCAAACATTTTGTCTGCTTTGGTTATGTCCTTTCTGATTTTTATTGTTGGATTATCAATTATTCCTTTCCTATCAGAACTTATCAATGTACCAGTGGGATATGAATCCGATGTAACGATGGCTTACTTCATCAGTTTGATATCAGCTTCGTTGTCTATTCTTGTTTCATTATTTGGCGCATTTCCCCAGGTATGGCAAGATACAGCCAAAGTAGGCGAGATAAATACTGTTGTTAACATCCTAGGAATCGTTGCAATGGTAGTATGCTTGATAACTGGTTTAGGCGTCGTATCTCTGGCTATTGGATATGTCACGAGGGCTTTTCTTAATTTAATTCTTCAGGGATTGTGGATAAAGTCTCATTTTAATAATTATACAACAGGGAAGGTTTTGTATGAATGGACTAGTCTAAAAAATGTACTGAAAGAATGCTTTTATCCTTTTTTATCGAAGGTGTCCTCATCCTTAATGTTTCAAAGTCAAAGTTTTATTTTGGCTGCATTTATGAACCCAGTTGTTGCTGCCTATTATGACATAACAAGTAAAGTGGCGGTGGCCCTTTATAACTTCGCCTCTATGACGAATGGCTCATTCTTTGCCATGTTTGCATTAACATTTGCCAAGAATAATCCTGAAGAGAGTAACAAAACAGTGATGAACGTATCTCACTACTTCGCCTTGATGATTAATACGATACTGCTCTATTCTATCTGCTTTACTGAGCCGATTATCTTTCACTGGGTGGGCCTCGATAAGTACGGGGGCCTCCTGTTGTTGGTTTTGATAGTCTTGTCTGCCTATTTCAATCAGTGCAAGGGTTATCTAAATAATCTTTTGTACACAGCTGGATATATTAAGAAATCATCAATTTTGGATATCATATGTTTAGGAATATATATTCTTGTACTTCTTGTGGTAATTAAACCTTTCCAGCAATATTCTATTCCATTTGCGTTGATGCTTTCAAGTTTCATATTCGTTGTCTTCTATCTTAGGCTTATGAAGGAATATGTCGAAATCAAGATATGGCCGTTGGTAAAGACATTTATGTTTGGTCTGATGTTAGCTGGCATACTTATTTTATGCAACTATTTCATAAAATATGATTATACCAATTTGTTCTATTTGATAGGATATTGTGTGATATTTACCATCATTTATGTCGGAATTATCCTTTCGACTGATAGAGATACAAGTCATTTGATTAGAAAGTACATAAAGGTATGAATACTCATATAGCAAATGCACGGCGTGTTTTGGTTATTCCCGATGCATGGTATGGTAATGCTTCAGGGGCAATAGTAGCACAGGAACTGGTCAGACATCTAAAGGCAATAGATTGCAAAGTTGCAGTCTACTGTCATGATATTCAGAGTTCTAGCAGCAATCGTGTTATCGACCAATATGGGGCATTGCCATATAATGGATGGATGAATATTCGATCATCAAAATACCGCAGACATTTCTCCGGCGTAATTGATCAATTTAACCCAACACACCTCTTTTTTATAGGTTCTATTACAAATAAACCCTTATGCTATTTGGAGGAGGGGTTGCATAGACAACTGCATATTAATGTATTCATTTTTATGCAAGATTTCTTTTGCTATAAGTTTTACGCGAATGATATGAACGGCCCTTGCCGCAAATGCATAGATTTTGGTTTAACACAGTGTTTAAAGCAAAAGTGTGGGCATAATCATGCTTTTGATTATGCAAAACAAATAGTAGGTATTGCAACACGTCATCGTCTTCAAAAGCTTCTACAACAGGTAAATTGGGTAATAACTTCTAGTGATGAACAAGTCAAATCCTATGAAGATTTTGGAATCTCGACAGAAAGGATTATGAAAATCCCTCTTTTCTTTGATCGGAATAGACTCAAGAAGCAAGAAGTGGAAATGGGGAATTATTATATCGGGATAGCTCAAAATCGAGTAGAGAAGGGCTTCCATCTGATTCCCCAAATATTAAAGTATGTAGATCCTTCCGTGAAAATAATATTGGCATATAATGGGAAAGAAAGTTCTCAAAATGCAATTAGTAGATACCATTTTCAGGAGTTCATAGATAAAGGCGTTTTGGAAATCAAAGATAATTTAACGTGGAGTAATGGCCTTGGTGAGGCAATCGCACGCTCACGTGGCGTAATTATACCCTCTATTTGGCCAACAACTACAGAATATGGACTACTTGAGGCACTCGGCTTAGGAAAACCTGTTTTTACCTTCAGTGTAGGTATTCATCCGGAGATTATTGAACAAGGAGTAAATGGATACACATTTAGATTGGACAACTATGCTGAGTTTGGCGAAACCCTTTCGATGATGAGTAGTAGTGACTATATTCGTGTCTCAGAAGGGGCAAAAACCTTATATAACAAATTGACAGACGAAAAAATATGGCAGCAGCTTCTAGCTACTTCGATGTAAACACATCACAATATCATTTAAACATAGCTTCGTCCTCGGAGTTTATTAGATTCCTTACCAGCACTGCAATTGTTTTGCTGACTTTCTATTTTGTCTTATTCTTGATAATAGACACAACTCCGTTATTATCCTTCATCTCTTTTACAGTTGTTGGAATTATACCAGTATTGCTCTATACTCGATTGTTAATTGGTAATCATGATAACAAGACAATTCTGTTAGTGGCCTTTGCATATGCATTAAAATCATTTATGGGAATTGTTTTTTATATTTTGTTCGTAGACCCCAATTATTTTAGTGATGGAACTAGTGTCGCCACAACATCTGTAGATGACTTTACCTCAATGTATGCTACGATAATAAACTATTCAAAGACATTTGATTTTACATATTCAAGTATTATTGATAATGCAGGAGGAGCGAGGCATATTGAATTGTATGCCTTGTTGAGCGTGCCATTCAAATTTTCCGGAGGTTATTATTTGACAATCGCCCCCATGAATGTTATTTTCTCCTCATTGACTGCAATAATAATTGCTTATATTACAAAATTACGCAATGGGAAATATCCTTTAGCTTTGTTATTGGCTTTATTTTATCCGCTATCTCTCACGTCTTCATATTTTTTCAGAGACTTGTTAGGGATGCTGATAGCTTCATTTGCTATTGCCCTAATAGAGCTGTCTGGCAAAATGCGTTTATTCTCACTTGCACTAGCTTCCTATTTGTTTTATCTACAACGCACACCTTATGTTGCTGTTCCAATAGCTGCATATATATTATATGTAGTATTACAGAGTAAAGGTAAAAAGATGAGGTTTTTTAGTATTATAGTTGTTTTGAGTGCAATTCTATTATTATTGGCAGCATCTTCTTTCTTAGGTAGCATTTATGAGGAGGGTAATTATACAGAAGCACATACTAATATTCTGACTTATGTTTTATTCCCAGTTAGGTATTTTATAACTATTATAGGCCCTTTCCCATGGACGCAGATTTTTGATCCTGTGCCCGAAAAGAAATTTTATTGGCAGGATTTTGTAATGTCATCAGCATTATTCTTAATCACTTTTAAATACTTCCCGTATTTATGGAAAAAAATCAAAAAGAAGGAGACTATCGATTATCTTACAGTGGTTGCTTTCCTAATTATGTTTATGGGTATTATGACAACTCCACCTCATATTGGATATATTGGATGGGGACTATGTTTCTTTCTTCCAAATTTTGTTAATACCATTACTATAAAAGAAATAGCCTACTTTACGATAAGATATTTACTTTTTATGTTAATATTTAATATTATATATGTTTCATTAGGATCTGGTGGCGTTATGAAAGCCATCTTTTCGTAAATTGAGCGTAATGAAAAAGTTTGTTATAATAAAAGGCGGTCTTGGGAATCAGATGTTTCAATACGCATTGGCTCTAGCCATGCGAAGAAGAGGATATGATGTAACTATCGATATATCATCATACAATTTCGTGAGAATGCACAATGGATATGAATTGGAAAAAGTATTTGGTATATCAGAAAAGCTGATAAATGCAAAAGGAATTTATTTGTATATGTTAAGATTCCTTCACAAGTTCACTCCAAGGTGTTTAACGACAAATGATGTTTTAACTTTTAAACCAATAGTTTTTACTTCCCCGAGATTATATGTTCAAGGTTATTGGCAAGATGAGAAATACTTTGCAGATTTCAAAAATGATCTTTTTAGTGTTTTCGAGTTTAAAAAAATTGATAATTATAATCTGAATGTAGCAACTGAGATGAAATCATGCGATTCTGTATCAATTCACATCCGAAGAGGGGATTATAAGGCATATGGAATGACAATCATTAAAGATGATTATTATGAAAAAGCAGTAAGAAAAATATTAGATATTATACCCTCTCCTATATTTTATATATTCTCAGATGATCCTATAGAATCGGAAAATATTGCAAAAAACTTACATATTAAATATAAATTGGTAACACATAATAATCAAGAAAACTCATATAAAGACATGTATTTGATGAGCCAGTGCAAGCATAATATCATTGCAAACAGTAGCTTTAGTTGGTGGGGGGCTTGGCTTAATACAAACAAAGATAAAATGGTTATAGCGCCGAAAGTTTGGGACAATGACGTGGAAAAATTACATCCGCAGTGTTCTGATTGGATATTATTATAGATTTACAGATGAATATTAAAAAAGAATTATTTCGCTATATTTTAGCGATTTTGAGATTGTTTTGTTTAGATAGATTTCTATCAGATGAAGTTTATCAAAAGATGTTGTATAGAAGAGTTACTGGTTATAAATTGGAACTGGACCCACCTAGAACTTATACTCAAAAGTTGCAGTGGATTAAACTTTACGATAGAAAACCTATTTATAGGACAATGGTTGATAAGTATGCTGTAAAACAATATGCGGCTAAGATTATTGGAGATGATCATATTGTTCCTTTATTAGGCGTTTGGGAAAGACCAGAAGATATTGATTGGGATTCTTTGCCAAATCAGTTCGTATTGAAAACTAACCATGATTGTGGGGGATTAGTAATTTGCAAAGATAAGTCAAAGCTTGACATAGAAACCGCTTGTAAGAAATTGAAGAAGAGCTTGAAACGTAATTATTGGTTAGCAGGAAGAGAATGGCCATATAAGGATGTGCCTCGCAAAATAATAGCCGAGAAATATATCGAAGATTCCACAGGTGGACTTGTTGATTACAAAGTGATGTGTTTTAATGGAGAGCCTAAACTAATAGAAGTCCACCTTGGAAGATATACTTCAAACCATACTCAGGATTTTTACAATATCGATTGGGAAAAAACTGAAATTGCACAAAAATCCAGTGGCTCAGTTTCCGATTCGCTTATTGAGAAACCTGTTTGTTACGATAAGATGATAGAATTAAGTCGAAAATTATCTACTGGTATACCACATGTTAGAGTTGATTGGTATATCGTGGATAATCATCTTTATTTGGGCGAATTAACATTCTTTGATGCATCGGGATTTGACGAATTTATCCCTGATAAATATAATTATATTATTGGAGAATGGATTACTTTACCAGCAAAGACAGTTTAGAAACATATTTTTAATTACAATTATGGAAAAATTTTCGTCAATTTTTGGAGAGGTTGAATCACAGGTGCGTTCATATTGCCGCAAATTTCCTGTGGAGTTCTCAAAAGCGCGCAATAGCGTATTGTTTGCGAAGGATGGTTCTCGTTACATCGATTTCTTAGATGTAGCAGGGTCGATGAATTATGGACATAATAATCCATGTATCAAAAAGGCAATAATGGATTATCTGGCCGATGACAACATTATTAATGCACTAGATCTCTATACTGAGGCGAAGGCTGATTTCCTGAGAACCTTTGAGAACAAGATTCTAAGTCCAAGAGGTTATTGTTATAAAGTAATGTGTTGTGGACCTACCGGAACCAATGGTATAGAAGCTGCATTGAAGCTTGTTCGCAAGAATAAGAAACGTACGAATGTTTTTGCCTTCTCTGGGGCCTTTCATGGTATGTCACTTGGCAGTTTGGCAATGACAACAGATCAAACAAGTCGGGAGGGAGCGGGCGTACCGCTCAATAATGTTACATTCGTTCCTTATGAGAATAACAGCGTTGACTCAATAGCATACATCCGTCATATATTAGAAGATGACCATTCTGGTATTTCTCTGCCAGCTGCAATTTTTGTTGAAACAACGCAGGCGGAAGGCGGAATTAATGTGTCAAGCGTAGAATGGCTAAAAGAACTGAGAGCTATTTGCGATGAGTATGATATATTAATGGTAATAGATGACATCCAAGTTGGGTGTGGCCGAACTGGTTATTTCTTTTCGTTTGAACGAGCAGGAATTGTTCCTGATATGGTAGTTCTCTCCAAATCGATAAGTGGTTTTGGTATGCCAATGGCACTTCTCCTAATGAAACCAGAACTGGATATATTCCGTCCAGCAGAGCATAATGGAACATTCCGAGGGAACCAGCTGTCATTTGTTGGGGGAAAGGCTGGAATTGAATACTTTAATAATTTTCATATAGGAGAGGAAGTGCAACGTAAAGCAAAAATCATCGATGATTTTATGAAGAATGAGATACTTCCGATAGATTCTCGTCTTTCTTATCGTGGTATTGGATTGATTTGGGGCATAGACTTCATGAAGATTGATGCAAAGAAGGCATTAGACTGTAGCCATGCTTGTTTTGATAAAGGACTAGTTATTGAACTGGCTGGTCGTCACGACAGTGTCTTAAAACTCATGCCCGCACTGACTATTGAGGATGAAGTCCTAAACGAAGGCCTTCAAATCATCAAGGAATCTGTTATCTCTGTCCTTAAATGAAAGTGATGAAATTTGGGGGTACATCTGTAGGTACTCCTCAAAGAATTAAGGATGTAACAAAGCTCGTGAATGATGGCGAGCCTAAAATCGTTGTGTTATCAGCCTTGTCTGGTACAACAAATTCTCTTATACATATTAACGATGACTATTATGCAGGTAATAAAGGTAATGCACTTAAGAAAATTGAAGTGTTAGAGCAGACTTATAGAAAGTATGCTGATGAACTTTTTAGTTCAGATAAGTATAAAACTGAAACGTTTTGTTTTTTTAAAGATACTTTTGACTTTATAAGATCTTTCTCAGATACCTCATTTTCGGTGATAGAAGCGAAGCAGATAGTAGGGCAGGGTGAATTGTTAAGTACTAATATGGTATTCAACTATATGAAGGAGCAAGGGATTAACGCAACGCTAATACCTGCACTTGACTTCATAAAAATAGGTAAAGATAAAATTCCTGATGAAGATTATATTAAAGAGAATTTGAAAAAAAATCTGTCTGAGAGGCCAAATTATCAGATATACCTTACACAAGGCTTTATCTGTAAGAATGCCTATGAAGAGATGGATAATCTTATGCGAGGAGGCTCTGATTATACAGCATCTTTGATAGGTGCTGCTATAGAAGCAACAGAGATCCAGATATGGACAGATATCGACGGAATGCATAACAATGACCCCAGAGTTGTAGATGGAACTAAACCTGTTCATCGTTTGAACTTTGAAGAAGCTGCAGAGTTGGCATATTTTGGAGCAAAAATTCTACATCCTACTTGTGTCTTGCCTGCCCAAAAAGCCGGCATACCAGTCCGATTGTTAAATACTATGGATCCATCGGCGGAAGGAACTGTTATTAGTAATCGACTGGAAAAAGGCAAGATAAAGGCGGTAGCCGCCAAAGAAAACATAATAGTTATCAATATCACCTCCAGCCGTATGTTTATGGCTTACGGATTCATGGCTAAAGTATATGAAATATTCGATAAATACAAGACATGTATTGATGTTGTATGCACTTCAGAGGTAGGTGTGTCTGTATCTATAGATAATGATACTAATATGGAAGAGATTGTTTCAGAATTACGCGCTTTAGGTCGTGTAGAAATTGATAGAGATATGTGCATTTTATGTGTAGTAGGAGATTTGAATTGGCATAATGTTGGTTTTGAATCAGTTGCGACAGAGGCAATGCGTAATATTCCGGTAAGAATGATCTCATATGGTGGCTCACCCTATAACATATCTTATGTTATAAAGAAATCAAACAAAGAACAGGCCTTACTGAATCTGAGTTGTTTGTTGTTTAATTGACAACATTTGATAAACTGTCAATTTTGACTTCTTGTGTATGAACCGGAAAATGATATCTTTCTTTGCAATTAAAGCGTACTAAAGAAACGATTTAACCTTATTTTGAGAATAAAACTCATGAATGATGAAATTTTTAGAAGAAAAGGCGGCACTTTAAAAATATTGATTGTGGGTTCTTTTCGTTATGAGATGTATGCATCTGCATTTTCTTACGGTTTTAGAAAACTAGGACATGAAGTTGTTGAATTGGACTACAACCGATATAAACTGAGTGAAGGTAATCCTTTGTTCCGATTGCTTAACCGCATACAAGATAGATTTCATTATGGGTTGAAGATGAGGGCATATAATCGAGCTATCATTAATGTGGTTGAAAACGATCTTCCTAATTTGGTCTTTTTTTATCGTTGTTATCATGTGTACACATCAACACTGGAGAAAATAAGGGGGAAATGTCTTATTATGTCGTATAATAATGACGACCCATTTAGCGGAGTGCCCTCACGTAATTTTTTTAGGCATTATATCTCAAATGTTGGCATTTGTGATATTGTTTATGCATATCGAAAGAAGAACATAAAGGATTTAGCTAATATAGGTGTCTATAATACAAAAGTTCTCTTGCCTTATTACCGAGAAAATGCAAATTATTACGATCCCACTGTGCAGAAATCAGAGCCTTTGGCATTTTTAGGCCATTTTGAAAACGATGGGCGTGATGGATATATAAAGGCGCTAATTGATGCAGGATTGCCTGTCAAAGTATATGGAGGGGGGCTTTGGAAACGGGCGCCACTATATGACGATATAAAAGATGTCGTTTCGGAAAAACAATTTGGACCTGACTATAACAAAAAGTTAAATCAGTGTCAAATAGCACTGGTCTTTCTATCAAAATTGAACCATGACACATACACGCGACGCTGTTTCGAAATACCAGCGGCAAAGACATTGATGGTTTGCGAATATACTGAGGATATGGACAGCATGTTCCCTGAAAATGAATGTGCCGTGTATTTCAGATCAAAGGAAGAATTGGTAACGAAATGTAAGGAATTACTTGATAATCCGGAGGAAATATCAAGAATTGCCGAAAATGGTTATAATCGATTGAAAGAAATTGGTGGGTCAGAAGTGGACCGTTGTAAAGAGATAGTTGAAGCATACAGAAAAATTTATACGAATAATCAATGATATGAAAAATGATATTATAACAGTAACATCGCCATTGCTACCAAATCTTGGAGACTTCAATGAGATGTTGAAGGATATCTGGGAGCGTAAGTGGATTACCAATATGGGGGAATACCATAAGCGGTTGGAGAAGGCATTGGCAGAGTATCTCCATGTGCCTTATGTTTGCCTGTTTACAAATGGTACACTACCCTTGATGACTGCATTGCAGGCACTGAGGATTACGGGTGAGGTTATTACTACACCTTATAGCTTTGTGGCTACTACACATTCAATATGGTGGAATGGGTGCAAACCGGTGTTTGTAGATATTGACCCGCGAACAGGTAACATGGATCCAGATAAGATAGAGGCTGCCATTACGCCTGCGACGACTTGTATTATGCCTGTGCATGTTTATGGAAAACCCTGTGATACTAAACGGATACAGGAGATTGCGGATAAGTATGGGCTGAAGGTGATTTATGATGCTGCACATGCTTTTGGACTTGAAGTACCCGCAGAAGAATACGGATTGGAGGCTTACGATGAGAAAGGACTGGCAGGTATCATGAATGCTGGCGATATGAGTACATTAAGCTTCCATGCCACTAAGGTGTATAATACGATTGAGGGTGGTGCGTTGGTTGTGCATGATGAAAAAACAAAGAAACGTATTGATAACCTGAAGAACTTTGGAATTACTGATGAAGTGACAGTCGTGGCACCTGGTATCAATGGAAAGATGGACGAGATGCGTAGTGCTTATGGATTGTTGAATCTTAAGCAGGTTGACTGGGCTATCAGTCAGCGGCAAGAAGTTGCAAAGAAATATAGAGCTGCCCTTCGTGGTGTGCCAGGAGTGTCATTCTGGGATGATATCCCGGGAGTTCGTCATAACTACAGTTATTTCCCCATATTTATTAATGCAGAGAAATTAGGAATGACTAGGGATGATTTATATTTCAAGATGAAAGAACAGGGTGTGTTGAGTCGTAGATATTTCTATCCGCTCATTAGTAATTTCCCAACGTACAGGGGGCTGCAGACAGCGAATAAGGAGAATCTGCCAATTGGCAATAAAATGGCTGACGAAGTCCTGTGCCTACCTATGCACCATGCTTTAACAAATGAGGATATTAATAGAGTTCTATCATTTTTCAATAAATAAGTGATGGCGAAAGTAAAAACATCTTTTTATACTCAAGAGGAGTTGGATGAAATTGGTTTTAAATCGGTAGGTTCCAATGTAAAGATCAGTCGTTTTGCTCATATTTATTCAGCAGAGCATATTGTCATAGGGAATAATGTTAGGATTGATGACTTTTGCATACTTTCAGGGAAGATAACTATAGGTTCCAATATCCACATCTCTGCCTATGTAGCACTATATGGTGCAGAGGGCATTGAAATTGATGATTATTCCGGAATTTCACCAATGTCGGTTGTATATAGTGCAATGGATGATTTTTCTGGTGATTATTTAATAGGACCAATACATCCAGAAGGTGCGACTAACGTGACAGGAGGACTGGTAAAAATTGAGAGATATGTGCAGATAGGGTCAAATACAGTTGTATTTCCTGATTTGAAAATCGGTGAGGGGGTTGTTGTTGGTGCCTGTTCTCTTGTTCGTCATAGTATTGAACCGTGGGGGATATATTGTGGTATACCTGTTAAACGGCTAAAAGCACGAAAGAAAGATTTATTAAAATTTGTCACGTATTAATTTTGGGGAAAATTTTATGGTAGAGATAAAAGAGTATGCACCGGTAATTATTCCGACGCTGAATAGATACGAACATCTAAAAAGATGTTTGGAATCGTTAGAAAGGTGTACGGGTGCTGAAAAAACGGATGTCTATGTGGGATTAGATTATCCACCATCCGAGAAATACAGGGATGGATGGGAAAAGGTTGATAATTACCTCAGAGAAAAGGAAAAAAATAATACTTTCCATAAACTGCTAGTGACCAGGCTTTCGAAGAATTACGGTTCCATTGATAATATGTCATTTTTAACAAACCAAGTGAAATCATCACATCGGACATATATTCTATCAGAAGATGACAATGAGTTTTCTCCTAATTTCCTTGAGTATATTAACAAAGGATTGACACTATTTTATGATAATGAACAAATCCAGATGATTAGTGGATATGCATATCCTGGATTAGAAAAACTTTCAGCTGGTGGTAATGCGATTGCTTTTCATAAAGCTGCTGCATGGGGCTGTGCTTTTTGGTTCGAAAAGGAATTCACTTATTCAAAAGTGGGAGCAGAAAAATATCGAGATACGATACTGGGCTCATGGAAAAAGGCTATGCAACTGTTTTGTAAAAGACCGATTTCGCTTAATAGTTTGATATCAATGAAATTAAGAAATACCACCTATGGTGATGGTTTAATGGTGGATTGTTTGCTTCTAGAGGATAAGTATTGTGTGTTCCCGAAAATTTCAAAAGTTAGAAATTGGGGGCATGATGGAACGGGAGAGCATTGCGATGATGGTGATGATACCTATGTAAGCCAAGAAATCGACTCCGAAGCATCTTTTGATTATGATGAATTAACATATTTGCAAACAATGCCCTATGAATTAAACGGAGGAAGTGTTTTGTTAAATGCTGTCAATAGATGTTTTTTCGTACCTTTTATTGTACTTACTCGTTATGCTGTCTATAGATTTTTTAGAAGGGATTTGTATTTCTTTAGATTCAAAAAATGATATTAGAAGATTGGGCTTTTTAAATTGAGTATGGAAAAATGAGATTCTTAATTAACGCATCGAACCTTAAGAATGGTGGTGGTCTACAGGTTGCCCAGTCTATTTGTGGGCAACTTGTGCGATTTTCGCAACATCATTTTGTTGTTGTTATTTCTTCGTGTATCGATGATTCATGCATAGATTTCGGCTCTAATGCTAAAGTCTATCGTTACGATATAAAGAACAACTTTCAAACGCTCGTTTTAGGAAGGGATGCATTTCTGGATGATCTTGTAAAAGGAAATGGGATTGATGCGGTGTTAACGATTTTTGGTCCTTCTAGATGGATTCCTCGATGTACACATCTATGTGGTTTCGCAAGGGCTCAGTTGTTATTGACGGATTCTCCTTATTATAAAAGAATTGGGGTTAAGGAAAAGCTGTTTTATCGTATTTGGACATGGGCATTCAAAAGAAGCTCAAAGGTGTTTTATACGGAAAACCCATATATTTCGGATATGCTACCCAAATTGCTCGGTGATATCAAAGTGTATTCGGTGACGAACTATTATAATCAGGTATATGATAATCATTCACAATGGAAAAGAACGGTGACTTTGCCAGAATTTGATGGTGTTACTTGCTTGTCTGTATCGTCTTCATCGCCCCATAAGAATCTACGCATACTAATTGAAGTATCTCGATATTTGACGAAACACTATCCAGAGTTCAAATGTCGTTATGTATTGACCCTATCTGAAGCAGAAATGCCTGTGCCTGATGACGTCAGAAGAAATTTCGTATTTATCGGTAAAGTAGATGTGTCCGAATGCCCCTATTTATATGAACAGGCTGATATTTTGTTTATGCCAACGCTGATGGAATGCTTTACGGCAACATATCCTGAGGCAATGAGAATGGAAGTACCTATTGTAACAACGGATCTAGAGTTTGCCCATGGACTATGTGGTGATGCTGCTTGTTATTATAGCGCAATAGATGCAGAAGCTGCAGCTGAGGCAATATATAAGGTTGCGACTGATAAGGGTTATGCGAAACAGTTGGTTGAGAATGGAAAGAAGCAACTTCTGACATATGATAATTACGGGCAGAGAGCAGAAAAGTTGATAACTATCCTAGAAGAGATATCAAGATAATGAATGTTATATTTTTAACTTTAGATAGATTCTTAAACATAAATGATCGTGAGATTTCGGAAGATCTCATGCGGAAATTTCGTCGTGAAGGGCATAACGTATATGTGGTATGCCCACGTGAGCGTTCGTTTAAGATGCCTACATCCTTGAAAGAACAGGGCGGTGTGAATATTCTGGGTGTTAAAACCCTGAATATGCAGAAGTCTAGTATCATTGAAAAAGGTATAGGAACATTGCTGATTGAAGGTCAATTTAAAAGGGCCATTAAGAAGTATTTTAAAGGTATTCAGTTTGATTTGATTCTTTACACCACTCCTCCGATTACTTTTACCAATGTTGTACAGTATCTAAAAAAGAAAAATCCTCAAGCTAAATCATATCTGTTGCTAAAGGACATTTTCCCTCAAAACGCGGTGGATATGGAGATGTTTAGCAAGAAGAGCCCGTTCTGGTGGTATTTCCGGAAAAAAGAGGTGGCTTTATATAAGGCAAGCAACTATATTGGTTGTATGAGTCCTGCGAATGTCGAGTTTGTGTTGAAACATAATTCATTCGTTAATCCTCAAACTATTGAAGTCGCTCCAAATAGCATTGAGTTAGCTCAACAAGTTTCTCTTTCGGATGAAGAAAAACGGGCTATGAGGAGTAAATATCAAGTCCCGAATGATAAACTTGTGTTTATTTATGGCGGCAATCTTGGCAAACCTCAGGGTATTCCTTTTTTAATAGAGTGTTTGGAGACAAATAAAAATAGAAAAGACTGTCATTTCCTTATAGTTGGAAGCGGAACGGAATTTGGCAGGTTAAAAGAG
>JAEEGL012567727.1_pt1 | contig 15655 bp, 11 predicted proteins | sample 9134231 | NCBI WGS metagenome assembly JAEEGL01 (sample SAMN16246548, study PRJNA631951) | gut metagenome | biome: gut microbiome; feature: rumen; material: fiber-attached | host: Bos | place: Iran: Karaj | collected 2018-10
CCCTGACCGACACCTTCATGGGCTTCCACTGCGGCAACACGCCCGAGTGCAAGATGTGCGACACCCGCGCGATCAAGTATCAGCTGATCCAGCACCGCCTGCTCGAGCCCGCCGGCTCCGATCCGGACTTCACCCGCGGCACCCTCGAGGGCGACATCGCTCCCGGTGAGATCACCTTCTACCGCCTGCAGTGCGACAGCGAAGGCGTCCTTCGCGCCTACATCGCAGAAGGCGAAGTCCTTCCGGTCGCTACCCAGTCCTTCGGCGGCATCGGCGTTTTCGCGATCCCGGAGATGGGCCGCTTCTACCGCCACGTCCTCATCGAGAAGCGCTTCCCGCACCACGGCGCCGTCGCCTTCGGTCACTTCGGCAAGCAGATCTTCGAAGTACTCCGCTTCCTCGGCGTTGAGAACATCGACTACAACCATCCGGCTTCCCTCCCCTACCCGACCGAGAACCCGTTCGCGTAAGGCATAACTTGAATACAACACATTAATAAACAGCCACTGCCGCTCCCTCCTTGCTCAAAATGCATCGTCGAGCGACAAAACCCCTACACACCCTCTCTCCTTGCTCCTCATGCTTCGTCGAGAGGGTGTGTAGGGGTTTATTGTCTTCTGGGACGGAAGATTTGTGCAAAGATATTTGGTGTGGTTTGGGGCTGGGTGGACTAAAGCGCTGGAGTTTAGGTGGCTTAGGCTATTCGTTTTGCTTGCCGTATTCCTCAAAACGTATGGCTCTGAGGATAAATGGACTTTTTCAGCGTTTTTCTGAGGTTTAGTCATTGAACACCCTTACATGAGAAAGCGAGTTCAAAATTATCCAACAGTAAAAAGCGCAAGGCATAGACTAAGAGAAGCCGTATTGCTTTGTTAGTCGAATTTCATCAAATCCACAGAGCGAATACCTCGTAAATTCCGAGTTCGCATAGACTAAAACACCCAGAAATAATCTTTTAGGTTACTTTCCGCGTTCCTCCGTCCCCGCTGAACGTCCGAATAGAGAAATCAACGACCACGCACGCCACCAACAGAAAAATCAAAGGTCACACACGCCTCAAAAGAAAGTTAAAGACCACACAGAACGACTCTGCAGGTGACAATCTTGCAACCCAGTCTGAAATCAGCACAATAAAACACCCGATACCGCTCCCGACGAAGCATGAGGAGCAAGGAGGGAGCGGTATCGGGTGTTTTGCTTATTGTGCAGTTTTTAGAACAGCCCCACCAGCGAGCTTCCGCAGAATTCGCAGCAGCCGTTCTCATCCGGGATGGTGGAGGCGCCGCAGGCCGGGCAGTTGACTTTCATCTTCGGCTGAGCGGCTTCCGCAGCTTCCTGAAGAATGTCGTCATGGATCTGCATGAGCTTGCTGCGGATCATCTCGGCCATTTCCATGCAGCGCTGGTATTCGAGATTGTTCTGCAGCAGGTACTGCGGGTCGTTCACGCCATAGCCGGCGTTGCCGTACGCGTTGTTGCCATATGCGCCATAGCCGGTGTTCATGTTACGGTTGTTGACGGTACCCGCAAAGGTCGTTCCGGCGACCGGGTTGACGGCACGGTTCGGCGTAGCCGGGCGGGCCGGGGCACCTTTCACCGGGGTACCTCCGGCGACCGTCGAGCGGTTCATCGAAGCGATATTGACGCCCTGATTGGCGGGCGTGCGAGCTGCGGTGCCGGCCGGGCGCGGAGGCGCGGAGACGCCGGGGCGAGGCTGCGCGGTGTTCGGACGAGGCGGAACCGCTGCACCGGGACGCGGGGTCGTTGCGGCACCCGGACGAGGTGCGGTTGCAACGCCGGGACGAGGCTGATTGACCGGGCGAGCGGCCGTCGTGCCAACGCCACGCTGATAGCTCGGCATGTTCTGGTACGGGTCAATGACGATCGTGTTGTCGTTGAGACGGAACTTCATCTCGTTGAAGTACGGATGATTGACGTGAATGATGCAGTAGATGTTGTACTTGTACTTATAGCGCGGCGGATTGTAGCTGACGCTGTGGCCTTCCGCGTCCGTGGTCTTCTGTTCGTCTTTGTCTTCATCAACGTCGATGTCGCAGCCGGTAACCTGATTGAAGGCAAGGACATCCGGGTTTTCCGTCGCGTAGTTACGGGTCGCCGCGATCATGAACGTGCCGTTGTTCTCGTCAAGCAGCAGCTTTTTGTCCGAACCGAATGAACTGGTTGTGTAGAACATCGCGACGCTCTGCTTGTTGGCTTCGCGGTACTCGAGCTGTCCGCGGATATCCTCGACCGTCGAAGCGCGGCGCTCGCTGAACCAGGGTGAAAGCTTCGCGGCACAATCCTTACAAAGGTTGCCGTCTTCGAGTTTGCGGTTGCCCAGCAGACCGATCTTGTTACCGCAGATATCGCAGTATTTCTTGTCAAAAAGTCCCATAAGACCATCCTCCTTACTTATGAAAGCACGGCTGCGCTTTCGGAAATACGATAGTGGTTATTTCTATTATAGAAAACCCGTAAAACCCTGTCCAGTACCCATCTGGTGACAAAACCGCTGCGGCATCTCTTTCGCCCGCGGCAGCGGCTTCGCGCAGCGGCGGCAATGGCGGCGGCAGTCCGGACAGCCCTGCACTTGCTTATTTCTTCTGCTCCTCCGCCTCAGGGATGACAAGTCCGGTCTCGCGTACGCGAACCGCCAGCTCGGTGCGGGAGTGGAAGCCCGTGATATCGAGCATGTGCTGGATGTGTTTCTTTACGGTGTCCGGCGAGATATACAGCTTCTTACCGATTTCGATGTTGGTGGCGCCCTTCAGAAGCTCACGGAGCACCTCGTATTCACGCTGCGAGAAATCGTAACCGGTCGCGTCGCCGACCTGGATCTTCGGGATCGAATCCGGATAGACCGACTCGCCGGCCATCGTCCGGTCCATGATATTGAGGATCGTCTCGCGGCTGATGTCCTTGTACCAGAAGCTGTCGACGCCCGCTTCCCGCGCGCGCTCGAGGTAGGAATACTCCGGCATCGACGTAACAATGATGACCTTGATCTTCGGATCGTGCTTTTTGATCTTGGCCGCGGCGTCGAGGCCGTTCGCGCCGTTTTTCGTCACGACGTCCATCAGCACGAGGTCGATGCCGCCACGCATGCAGTAGATATCTGCGACCGCCGCGTTATCAATGGAGACTGCGGTTTCGTAACGGTCGGATGCTTCCACGAGCATCTCGAACAGCTGTCTTGGCATGTTCTGGTCTTCTACGATCATCACTTGGGTTTTTGCCATCTTTTATTCCTCCTTCGGTTGATGTTTCGGTATACTCATTCTCAGCAGGAATCCGCCCTGCCAGAGGATCTCCATCATGCCGCCCTCGCGCTCGACCTTCTGCCTCAGCGAGCTGAGGCCGCCGCCTTCGCGGATCGGACCGTCCGGCTCCGCACCGTTGTTGCTGCACTCCAGGATCCAGAACTGCGAAGACTCCATCGTGCTGACACGGATCTCACTTCCGCCCGCGTGGCGCACGGTGTTGGTCAGGCACTCATGGAGCATCGTTTCGGTAAGGTCCAGCACTTTCGCATCTTCCGGAAGCCTGTCACCAAGCCAGATGATCTTGACTCCGATCGCCTCCGCGGCCATTGTCAGATCTCGCAGCGATTCGTCCATCGTGATCTGCTTCGGTTCGGCCTCGCCCGGCATTTCCCCGCGCAGGAACACCAGATTCTTGCGCCAGAGCGCCAGCACATTTTCCTTTTCCTCTTTCGTGACCTGTGTCAGGAGCGAGCGCTTGGTCGCCAGGAGCGCATGACCGACATCGTCATGGATCCGGATCTTGGCTTCCAGGATCTCCAGCTCACGCGTGCTCTCCGTCACCTGCCGCCCGTATTCCGCCAGACGCTCGTTCATCCTCGAAAGCGCTTTCGTTTCCTCCTCCAGCTGCTGCCGCTGGAAACTCAGCTCCGTGACGTCCTGCGCCTGGATTCGCCAAAGCTCGCGTCCATCCACGAGCTGCTTCCGCGAAAACTCCCAGACCGTTCCGTTTGTCAACTCGATCGTCGGCCGCTTCTTTTCCACGCCGAACTGCGCTGCGCTCTTCGCGACGATCGTCTCCCAGAACGCGTTCGCATCCATGATCGCATGCCCTGTCAGCTCACTGGCAAGGTATCGCATCTTCGGATTCAAGAACAGCACCGCGCCATCCTCCGCCGCAAAGCAAAGCCCGGTCGGAAGCGTATCGAGCGCTTCCTTGATCGATATTCCCGAAATGTGGGATCGACGCCAGCGGATCATCAGATACAGGATCAACAGTGCGGTCACCAGCATAACAAAGCTGATCCACACATTCAGCCCCAGCGGGCTTTCCCAGTAAAACTGCAGGACCGGGGGGAGCGGGATCTCTCTATTGTGATACCAGACTTCCCCCTGCTTAATTTCCAAAAGCATCAGATTGACAAGGAAAACCGCCGCAACGGCCGCGATGAAGGTTTTATTCATTTTCAGATGCACGGACCAAAGCAGTGCATACAGCATGATTGTAACGGAGATCAACTGAAACAGCAGCAGAAAACCGCGCTGAGCGAAGGATAAATCGGATATCAGCATAACTCATCCTCCTCGCTCATCAGCTTCATTGTAACCGCGTTGTCCTCTCGAAACACCCGCACATACAAGCTTCCTCCGCTCTCCAACGCTTTTTCCGCCGCCGCTTCAAACGTGTCATAGATCGCTACCGCTTCACTCGCGTCCATTTTCCCCTCTGCGTCCTTCTGCAGATAAACCTGCATACCGGCACCCTTCATGTAGCGGATCGACTCATCCAACGCCAAATACAGTTCTTCGATGTTGACCTCGTCTTCGCCGTCAGTGATCAGGGCAAGATTACAGCGTCTTTTAACGTAAGCGCCGATGACAGCCACGCTTCCGATCTCCTCTTCATAGGAAACCTCCCCGCTTTCAATTTTATCCAGCGAGCGCTCGAGCCTGGAAAGCGCGGGCGATACCGTCTCGAGCATCCGATCGTAGATCCGATTCATCTCGATCGTGTGCGCCTGCTTTTCTTTCAGCTCATTTTCTGCCTGCAGCAGCGCTTTTCGCTCGCTGAGGGTCTCCTTCATCTCACGGAGCTCATCCATGATTCCCACGATCGCGCTCACATCATAGGTCCAAACGACCTCCCCGCCGGAGATCCTTTTGGCCTGTACCAGCGTTGTCTCGTTCAAAAACACCAGATTCTCAAGCGCCGCCTCGAGCAAAGACGCGCTGATCGCGATCGGCTGCTTTGAAGCGTAGTTTACCACTCCGTCCTCGTCGATGATCATTGCCGAGACATCGGAGTTCAGGAAATATTCATCATAGCCACGGTTTGAGGGAATCGGCTGAAGGCCGATACAGAACTCGTAGATCAGCAGCTGTCCTAAAATCAGGATCTCTGTAAACTGGAGTCCCGTTCTTTTAGCCTTTTGATCCCAGAATAAAACAAACACTGTCAGACAGCAAAGAAGGATCGTCAGGATCGGGATCCAGCCCATTCGTTTTCTGCGCCGGATCTGACTTTTCCGGATCAGGATACCAATGCTGAAGAGGGTCAGCGAAAACGCCCAGCCTGCTGCCATGTAATAGACCCACCCTCGCGTATAATGGTCGTTAGCCTCTTCCGTCCCCAGCGGCATCGAAAACGCAAATGCCCACTGGTGAAAGTCATTGGTCAACACCAGAAGCGTCAATGCGCCTCCGATGACAAGCAGCACCACATAGGCCGGCCGCAGCTTCGCCTCCTCTGCCTGTCCCACCATCTCCGCCACATAGAGGCTGAAGACCGGAACCAGGATGATCGCAATATAATACAGATACCACAGATACCGTGAAATGTTCGGCGTGCGCTTAAACAGTTCATAGCGCATGGTCCGAACCAAAAGAAAGAACAATATCAGCCCAATAGCCATTTCCAGATAGATCCGGATATCTTTTCGAATGATCCGCCGCCGAATGCTGATCCACCAGGCCATGACAATGCCGGCCAAAACAAACGATTTCAGGTTGTAAAAAGGATACCAGCCGTTAAAAGAAAGATCGTCCCAATAGCGCGCCTGCAGCGCCACATAGATCAGCGCGATCGCGACCACGAAAAACCAGATCGTTTTTGCGTTTCGCCTTGCCCACTCTCTCATACGGCCTCCCTCCTTTCTTTCCAAATCATGCCGGCCTTCTCATTCGGCTTTTTCCGCCTCACTTAATGGAGCGGGATCTCCACGACCTGCGCCATCTTCACGAGACAATCATCGATCTGCAGCGAAATATCCCGTGTCATGCGCTCGGCGATCTCTTCGTTCTTTTCTTTTTTCAGATGCTCATAAAACGCAGCCTTCACATCCCCTGACACCGCGAGGACGCGCCGTCTCAGATAGCCCTTGGTCAGGAGCTTGCGCATCTTTTTCGGCACCTTCGCGTTCAGGATCGCCTTCTCCATCGGGCGCTTGCCAATGAGGAGCACGAGCAGCGAGACGACCATGCCGGCCAGCACGCCCGGAAGCCCGTTCGAGATCAGGGCGATCCCGGAGCCCCCGCACAACAGACCGATCACGACCGAGATGATCATGTCGATCATCCAGGTGATCTCTTCGACCGCGAAGACGTCCTTCGCTTCCACCTGGATCTCCATCTCGCCCTCAGAGAGGTACGAGCTCAGATTCAGCGCGCGGTACGGGATCTTGTGCCGCATGCAGATCGGAACGGTGTGCTCCTCGAGTTCGTAGGCGATCGGCTTCAGCCAGGTCGAGACCGGCTTAGCCAAAAGGGCCCGTGCCTCCTGCGTGTGGAGCCAGCTTTCGATCTCCTTCTCCAGCTCTTTATCGATCTCCGAAAGCTTCTCGATCTCTCCGTCCCTCCATCGCTCGATCACCGGAAGCACCGCTTTCTCCAGGATCGGCTCGGTCAGCGTATCGACCGCTTCCGTAAACAGGTCTTCGATATGCTCCCCGACGATGCGCTCCACGATGCTTGAATCCTTCAGCGCGTCGATCTCCTCGCGGAATCCGCGCACCTCCTCGTCCACCTCGCCGCACCAGGCAAGGCCGCGGGATACCGAAAATTCCGGTTCATTCGAGGTAATCACGATCGAATCCGGGAATGCTTCGAGGCACCACTCTCCGATCTGGCGCATCTTCGAGACGCCGCCGGTCAAAAACACGAGCTCCGGCCCCTCTTCGCCTTCGGTGACCGCTTTTCGGATCTCGCGAAGGCTTTCCTTAAACGCGCCTTCAAACGAGTTCCCGCCGACGATCGGATTCTTTTCCGAAAGCACACGCTGTGCGATCTCCTGATTCATCCGAAGCGTCAGCTTACGCGGACGGTCATAGGTGATCCGAACGGTCTGGGTGCAGTCGTTCTCTTTCCAGTAGCTTTCGTTGGCGAAATACTTTTCTTTCAAACGCCTTGCGGCAAATTCACAATAGCTCTCCCAAGGCTCACTTTCCACAAAGATCTGGCGAAGCTTTTTTTCATCCGGCGAGGCGGCGAGCGCTTCTTCCAAAATCATGCGGTCCATCAGTCCGCCGCCGAGCCGCACTTCGCCGGCCGTTTTCAGCTCGACTTCCTTCCCGCCCTTAACAAAGGCGAAGTCGGTCGTCGAGGATCCTACGTCGACAACGAGGACCGGTTTCTGCAGGATATCGTACCCGATCTGAAGATGCTTGGAGCGGCAGGCCGCGACAAGGGCAGCGCGGGATTCCGAGATGATCTTCAGCGGCGGGTATCCGAGGCGGGCGAAAATCCGGCGGTAGCGTTCACGGTCATTGCCGTTCCAGCCCGCCGGGCAGCCGATGTAAAAGCAGGCGTCCTCGTTTTGGATAAGGCTCCCCGATCCGATGAGCTCGCCGAGGACGCCCGCCGCGAAGGCTTTAACGTCTTCATCGACCTCCGGATCTGTCAGGAAGCGGCTTTTAAAACGGATCTTCCGAACCGCCGCGTCGGGATGGTAACAAGCGTTTTCGCCAATGACAAGGCTGCGGTCCTTGAGCCTCGCATACGCCGTGATCAAGCTCTCCGCGCCCGCGATCTGCAGCACCTTCGGGGGTTCCTTGCTGTCCTTTTTCAGAAGGGAGACCGCGCTCTCCGCGTCTCCCAGATCAAATCCAAAGAATTTTTCCATATGTCTGCCTCACGCCCTCCCGCTTCCTTCGGCGTAAAGTCCTTTCACCAATACTTGACCATCCTTGACAAGGGCCGGTCTCAGTGTTCGGTTTTCCGCACCCGGCATGCGGTCAAAGCAGCGGTCCAGCCGCATCTTCCAGCCGTCCCCGCTCTCATCCAAAGCCATCACACTCTTCGCATCGAGCGTTTCGATCCCGGCCTGGTGAAGGTAGAACTTCACCTCCGAGACGATCTCGCCGGCGAACTCACTGTTTTCTTCTGAATATGCCGCTTCGAGGATCCCCGAGAAAAGCTGCAGCTGCGCCTTGTCCATCACCGCAGCGGTGCCGGAAGCCCCGCTCTCGGCCTGCGCCCCTTCATCTGCCCCCTCATCTTTCGGGGCCGGGAGGCTCAAGGTCTCTTCCAGCTGCTGATCCATCACACTGCCTAAAAGCGACATGTGGTGGTAGATCTTATCCGCGTCGAGTGTGACATCAATGATCTGATCCTTTGACGATGTGCCCTTGCTGCGCTTCAGCAGTCCGCCGCCCACCGCAGCGCTCACCACGCCGCCTGCCTGCATGACTCCGAGCAGTGCATAAAACACGGTCTGCAATCCTTCCGGATGCACCGCTGCGCCAATGGTAAAGCTGATCCCGGCCAGTGCAGCGCCAAGAAGCAGCATCAGCGCGCCCCGCTTTTTGCGAGCGCCTTTCTGAGCCTTCTCATCGTCGGACTCCCGGCGGTCGTAGATCTTCACCTCACCGGTGGAATCCATCACCGGAAGGGCAGCCTTCGCCGTTGTCAGCATGCCCTGCAGCACATCGACCCGTCCGTCCTTCCACTCTTCGCCGGCCTTCAGCAGGATCCGGTCCATCTCATCTTCCATGATCCGGATCTTGTCCTCCGTCTTCCCGGCCGAGGCAAGCCTTGATAAAAGCCTCTCTTTATCCTGTTCCAGAAATTCTTTAATCGTCATGTATGATAACCATCCTTGCATCGTGGCCATGCCACGTTCTTTCCCTATTATAAAATCGTAAGCGCCTCGCGCGCAATATCCTTATGTACCGTCGTTAAAACCTTGTCAAGGAAAGTAGTTGCGAAACGCTCCGAAGGCGCATATAATGATAGGGTAAGCGCTTACACAAGGGAGGAATGATCCATGGCTGTCCATGTTGTTAATGAAGCTCGTCGCTGCTACCAGTGCAAGAAACCGTTCTGTGTCGAAGGCTGCCCCGTCCACACCCCGATCCCTGACATGATCAAGCTGTTCCTCGAGGGCGACAGTGACAAGGCCGGCGAGATCCTGTTTGAAAACAATCCGCTGAGCTGTGTCTGTGCGCTCGTCTGCGACCATGAAAAACAATGTGAAGGTCACTGCATCCAGAACCGCAAAGGCTCCCCGATCCAGTGGTCGAGCATCGAAAGCTATATTTCCGAAAAATACCTCGACCGTATGATGGTTCCCTCTCCCCAGCGCCTCGGGCAGATGGTCGGCATCATTGGCAGCGGCCCTGCCGGCATCACGATCGCGATCTGCCTTGCCAAGAAAGGCTACGACGTCACGATCTTCGACAGCCGTGACCAGATCGGCGGTGTCCTTCGCTACGGCATCCCGGCATTCCGTCTTCCGAAGACCATCCTTGAAAAATACGCGGACCGTCTGCGTGAGATGGGCGTTCAGATCCGTCCCAACACCACGATCGGCGGCGCGCTGACCGTCGATGATCTGTTCCGCGACGGGTACGAAGCCATCGTGATCGGTACCGGTGTCTGGCGTCCCCGCAAGCTCGGCGTTGTCGGCGAGAGCCTCGGAAACGTTCACTTTGCGATCGACTACCTTGCCAACCCCGACGTCTACCGCCTCGGCGACAACGTTGTCATCATCGGCGCGGGCAACTCCGCGATCGATGTTGCGCGCACAGTCATCCGTCACGGCGCCCGCTCCGTCACGATGTGCGAGCTGATGCAGCACTCCACCGCCAGCAAGCTAGAGCTTGACTACGCGCAGGCCGACGGTGTCGAGATCATCTACGGCATGGCAACTCAGCGCATCACCGATAAGGGTCCGGTTTTCAAGCGTGTCATCTTTGACGAAGAAGGCCACATCACCGGCTACAGCGAGGAGGAAGAGCTCATCGAAGCCGATTCCACGATCGTCGCGATCAGCCAGGTTCCGAAAGACAAGATCGTCAACACGACGACCGGTATCGAGACCAACGAGCGCGGCCTTGTCCGCACCGACTCACGCGGCTTCACCACCCGCGAAGGCGTTTTCGCAAGCGGCGATGTTGTCCGCGGAGCCAAGACCGTTGTTGAAGCCGTCCAGTACTCCAAGGGCGTTGCCGACGCGATCGACCAGTACCTCACCGAAAAGCGCGAAGCCCGAAACTGAATACGTTCTTATCTGAACTGCCGCTCCGACACTGCAAATAAAACAGGGGATGTGAATCGCCATCGTGGTATTCACATCCCCGTTTTGTTTTCAACAGATTCGTTCTTTTGCGGCTTTGCTTCCTTGCCGCATCCGCATCCCCTTGCGTCAGTCCTTCAGATTCTTCGCGAGATTGACAATGAAGTCCTGCACGTTGGTGACAATGCCGTGGGAGCTGAGACTGCCGCGGTCGGTGAGCTTGTTGACGGTAAACTCCGAGATATCGACACAATAGAAATACACCTGGCGCACGGTTCCATCCGGCAGTACCCTGAAGCTCGGCGTCATGTTGCCGGTCGCGATCGTGTGAAGCGTGGTCGCCATGCAGATCACGGTCGTTGCCTTGCGGATCTCCCGGCGCATCGCATCCTGCGCCTCATACACATTTCCATACACCGGCGGCAGCGGTCCGTCGTCGCGGATCGAACCGGCCAAGACATAGGGAACATGGTTCTTTTCGAGGTGATAGATGATGCCGTCCCTGATATTTTCGCCCTCGATGAACTCCGGGATCGAGCCGTAGAGCTTCACGCGGTTGATCGTATCAAGGTGGTTGTAATGTCCGTTCGGAACGTTCTCCTGCGTGTAGATGTTCTGCCCGAGCGCGGTGTGAAGGTAAGCCCCCTCAAGATCATGCGTTGCGAGCGCATTGCCTGCGAGCACCGCGTTCACATATCCCCGCTCGATCAGGGCAGAAAACGCCGCGCGCGCATCGCTGTCGAAGGCAAAGGCCGGACCCATGACCCAGACCGTGTATCCATGCTTGCGCTCGTGACGCAGCAGCTCGTAGAGCTCGTCATAATCACGGGAAAACGCGGTCTCACGGGAACGCCCCTGCCGGAACGCAAACGTCTCCTTCAGACGTCCCTGCTCCGCAAACCCGTTCGGCCAGACAAAAATGCCGTCCTCACCAGTCTCCGTGCGTCCCACCGCCACAAGGTCCCCCTTCTTCAGAAGGCGAAACTCGCGGACGATGATCTTTCCGTCCTCAAGCATCGGCACGCAGTCCATGCGCGATTCCTCGGCAAGCTTCCACTCCCCGTTTACCTTAAAATATTCCGGGTAGATGCTCATCGCATGGTAGCCTTCCGGCGCCACCGCGTCCTTCGGAGCCGGCTCAAACCGGCAGTCCGGCGCTTGCATCAAACCGAGTGCTTCAAAATCCGGTGCGTGGAACTTCTTCAGCTCAAACATATTATTCTCCAATCATGACGGTCATAACCACCGGGTTATGATCGGAATTTGCAAAGCCCAGGTCCTGCGTTTCAAGGAATTCGACGGTCAGATTGTCCGAAACGATGAATCCGTCGATCATGTAATATTGGAACGTCGCATCGCCAAGATCCAGCGGTCGGTCCAGTGAGCGGCAGGTCGGAGCTTCCGTGTCCATCAAAAACTGCCAGACGGGCGAGAACTGCGTGGTGTCAAGCTCGCCGCACTCCCAGAGGTCTCCGCCCTGCCGCGGATACATCGAGGTGTCGATCGAGTTGAAGCTCTGGTTAAAATCACCGCCCGCGATAACATAGTTGCCTGCGTCGTACTCTTTCTGCAAAAGCTCTGCGAGCATCGCGGTCTGCGCGATCTTGCCTTCGCCATCGTCATAGGCCTCCAGATGCAGGTTCACGAGCACCAGCTCCTTGTCCGATCCCTCGATCGGAATTCGTGTCACGTCAAGACAGCGCTTCAGGTTCATCGTGCGAATCGGCCAGCTGAACGGGCAGGGAAGCTGAAGGCGCGTCGCCTCCGAGGCAGTATATTTCGAGAGAGTCAGAATGCCCGAATCCACATGGCCCATCATCGGGATCGGGTACGGCAGCCACAGGACCTTGAAGTTATTCGCAAAGGAACTCTGGAAACCGGCCAGCGCCTCACGGATCATCTGTACCTGGTTGATGTGCCAGGAGCGGGTCGAATTCACGTCCGCCTCCTGCAGAAACACCACATCCGGATCGATCCCCTGAAGTTCATTGATCACTGCCTGCGTATTGGCCGTTACACTGTCCTTATCCTGCGTGCGTACGCCCTCGCCGCCGTCCATGAAGAAGTCCGCGGTCTCCGAGAGTCCGCCGTAGCCGATGTTCCAGGAAACCACCGTAAACTCATCACCGATCGCGAGCGTTTTCGACCCATTTCCAACCAGCTCCAGCGTCTCCGTCTCCTTCGGACGGTACTCGGCAATCGAGGCCACCGCCAGCGCCAGGGCCAGCACGCCCACGATCACGCCGCACACGATCCCTACCGTCTTTAACAGCTTTTTCCAAAACGGCTTCATTCTTCTCTCCTTCTTTCCTTCAGAATGGTTTCAGCCGGCTCCTTTCGGCCGCCGGCTGTTTTTTTTTGGCATTGGTTTGATTGTTTCACTGCCGCGCTCTCTTGCGCTGTGCCCTTCCAAAGCCTTTCGGCTCAGTTCCAGTCGCAGACCGCGTAGATCGCGTCTCCATCGATCAGCAGCGTGCTTCCGTCGGTGTAGGTGATCTCTACCGAATAGATAAACACCCAGGTCGGTTCGTATCCGGTGCAGGTGACCGGTCCCCAGAAGTTTTCATCCCCGTCCACCGACTGTCCCGGAGCGATATCGTCATGGTCAAGCAGAAGCAGTGTCTCCGAAGTGAAGCCGTCCATGATGATCGGGTTTTCCTTGTCATCGGTAAAGCCGATCTCGATCGAAAGCTCCGTAATGGTTTTCACGGTATCCTTGTTGGTATAGTTCAGAATGATGTAGTAACCGTCGTCCTCTTCGCCCCACCAGAAATCATAGATCGAGAACGCAGCGTCTGCCATCGCCTCCGTCACCGTACCCTGCTTCAGATCCTCCAGCAGCGCTTCCGCGTCGAGCAGCGTCTGATAGTTGGACACATATTCCTTCGCTTTGGCACTCAGCGCCTCGTACATGGAACGAGCGGCAGTGATCGTGCTTTCGCTGTCAAGTGTAACGGTTCCGATCGATTCGATCATGCTGACAACATAAAGCGCTTCCATCACATAAGGAACTTCCGCTTCCGCGTCCAAGAGCGTTTGATAATTCGTGACAAGCGCTTTCGCGTCCTCCGGCAGCGCGTCATAGGCCGCCCGGGCCTCCGCGACCTGCCCATCGCTGCTGAAAGACAGCGGGAACAGTGCACTGATCAGTCCGATAACGTAATCCGCTTGCTCTCGCAGTGCTGAACTGTCCGCTTCCGACTTGAGATTTTCAAGCGACATCTCCGCGTTGACAAGCGTCTGGTAATTGGTGACAAGCGCTTTCGCCGCTTCCGAGAGCGCATCGTAGGCCGTGCGCGCACGGTTGATCGCTGTCTCGGAGTTCAAGGTGACCGTTCCGATCGCATCGATCAGCTGAATGACCTTCTTCGCATCCGACTCGTTTTTCGCGTCTTCCTTTCCGCTCGGTCTCGACGAGGATTCGCTTTGCTCCGTCGAGGATGACGAGTTCGGGTTATCGATGCGCACATGCGATGTCTGGCCGAACGTACATGCACTCAGCAGCAGCATCGCAGCCATCATCAGGGCGGTAATGCTCAATAAATGTCTCTTTTTCATAGCCTTCCCCTCCAAGTCGAAACTGATTCCTGTTTTCTCTGAAATAAATCTAAGTAGTATTATAATACGAAGGAACGGCAAGGAATGCAAGGGGTTTTCCATTCTGTCAACAAAATCTCTTCTTTCCCTTTATTTTTCGGCGTATGTGTTCGTTGACAGGGGGGGTGACGGATGGTAAGATGGTCGAAAAGTTGATCCTTTTGCCAGTGAAAGGAGTTTTACCATGAAAAACTATCGTGTCGGCATTGTCGGCGCGACCGGCATGGTCGGTCAGCGCTTTGCCACCCTTCTGGAGAACCACCCCTGGTTCCATGTTACCGCTCTTGCCGCCAGCGCCCAGAGCGCGGGCAAAACCTATCGCGAAGCCGTCGCGAGCCGCTGGGCAATGAAAACTCCGATGCCCGAGTCGATGGCCGATATGGTCATTATCGATGCGACGGATATCGCCGCAATGAAGGAAAAAGTCGATTTCGTGTTCTGCGCTGTCAATATGCCGAAAGCGGAGATCCGCGCCCTTGAAGAAGCTTATGCCAAGGCCGAGATCCCGGTCGTCTCCAACAACTCCGCCAACCGCGGCGTCGAGGACGTCCCGATGGTCATTCCGGAGCTCAACTCCGACCATACCGCTGTCATTGAAGCGCAGCGCAAGCGTCTCGGAACCAAGCGCGGCTTTATCGCGGTCAAGTCCAACTGCTCGATCCAGAGCTATGTTCCGGCGCTGACCCCTCTCAAGGATGTGTTCGGCCTGACCCATGTTCTCGCCTGCACCTATCAGGCGATCTCCGGCGCCGGCAAGACCTTTGAGCGCTGGCCTGAGATGATAGACAACGTCATCCCCTACAGCGGCGGCGAAGAGGAAAAGTCTGAGCAGGAGCCTCTGAAGGTCTGGGGTCATGTCGAAGACGGCAAGATCGTCAACGACACTTCCGTCCAGATCACGACCCAGTGCCTCCGCGTTCCGGTCAGCGATGGTCACACCGCTGCGGTCTTCGCTCGTTTTGAGCGCAAGCCGAGCCTCGAAGCCATCAAGAAGATCTGGGCCGAGTTTACCTCTCCCGCGCAGGCGCTTGAGCTTCCCTCCGCACCGAAACAGTTCATCCACTACTTCGAAGAGCCCGACCGTCCGCAGGCCCGCCTCGACCGTGAGCTCGAGGGCGGCATGGCCGTCTCCGTCGGACGTCTTCGCGAGGATTCCCAGTACGACATCAAGTTTGTCTGCCTGTCCCACAACACCCTCCGCGGTGCTGCCGGCGGCGGAGTCGAGCTCGCCGAGCTCCTCTGCGCACAGGGATACATGGACTGATCCAAAATCCTCGCCTGATCGAAAACAGCTTTTACAATCACTTAACTTAAACAAAACCACCGGCTAAGGGAGGCGCTTCGTAAGGAAGCTGCCTCCCTTATTCAGGCAGCCGTTGAAGTTGCAAGACAAAGCGGACATGAAAACATCAACGCCAGGACGGTCTCCGAGCAGCTGCACTGTTCCACACAGCCGGTCATGTATCATTTTTCAACCATTGATGCCATGAAACGGGCAGCCTGCGCTCAGGCCGATCGGCTTCATTCTGAAAAACTGATGACGATTCCGCCGGGACGGGAGCCGATCC
>JAEEGL013070365.1_pt1 | contig 15655 bp, 8 predicted proteins | sample 9134231 | NCBI WGS metagenome assembly JAEEGL01 (sample SAMN16246548, study PRJNA631951) | gut metagenome | biome: gut microbiome; feature: rumen; material: fiber-attached | host: Bos | place: Iran: Karaj | collected 2018-10
AACGAAAGGCAATAACATGGCAGACAGACCGGTCAGCAGAAAAAAGAATGTCACAGACGGTGGCAGCGGAGTACATAAAAGAGGAGCGGGACTTGGAAGCGGTCCGGTGGGCACAGGCACATCCGGAAGCGGTTCCGGAAGTGGCGGCACAAGATCGGGTGGAAGAAGCCCGCTCATATATGTGATAGCTATAATAATACTTCTTCTTGGCGGCGGTGGCGGCCTGACGACCCTTTTGGGAGAAGAGGATGCAGGAAGCGGATACGATCTTACGCAGAACAGTGCATATTCTGACAACAATGTGTATTCCGATAACAATTCCTCTGCCTCATGGAGCGGACCGTCCGATCAGGCGAAGCTTGATGAGACAGTTGCCCCTTCTGCGAGAGATAAACGCACTCTGATACGGGGCAATGGTGATGATATCGTCACCATTATGGTCTATATGTGCGGTACTGATCTTGAGAGCAGAAGTGCAATGGCATCCAAGGATCTGCAGGAGATGCTTGCAGCAAATACAGGCGACAAGATCAATCTTATCGTTTTTACCGGCGGATGTAAGAAATGGCAGAATAATGTGGTAAGCAATTCTGTCAATCAGATATATCAGGTAAAAGGTGGGAAGCTTAACTGCCTTGAAGCGGATATGGGTAGAGATCCCATGACCTCGCCGGATACACTCTCGGAATTCATCAGATGGACAGCGGGGAGATTTCCGGCAGATCGCTATGACCTTATTATGTGGGATCACGGCGGCGGTTCGATAAGCGGATACGGATATGATGAGAAATACGCATCCGCAGGATCGATGACGCTGTCAGGCATTGATAAAGCCTTAAAAGATGGCGGCATTGCATTCGATTTCGTCGGCTTCGATGCCTGCCTTATGGCGACTGTTGAGACGGCGCTCGTGGTCGGATCATACAGTGACTACCTGATCGCTTCAGAGGAGACGGAACCCGGCATAGGCTGGTATTACACTGACTGGCTTAAGGCACTTGACTTAGATACTTCCATGCCTACATTGGAGATAGGTAAAAATATAGTGGACTCATTTACGGATACCTGCGCAGGCAAGGTGCCCGGGCAGAAGACCACGTTGTCGCTCATAGACCTTGCAGAACTTGAAGCGACTGTTCCGGCTGATCTTACGGCTTTTGCAAAGGATACTTCTGACATGATAAAGAATAAGGAGTATGCCACCATAGCCAGAGCAAGGGGCAATACCAGAGAATTTGCGGTATCGTCGAAGATCGATCAGGTCGATTTGGCTGATTTTGCCAAAAGAGTGGGCACCAAAGAAGGAAGCAAACTTGTCGATTCCCTGCTCGGGGCGGTCAAGTACAACAGAACAAGTAAGAATATGACCAACGCATATGGTCTGTCCATATATTTCCCTTACAAGAAGACCTCAAAAGTCGACAGCATGGTAAGCACCTATAAGGCAATCGGTATGGATGATGAGTATGCAAAATGCATCCAGGATTTTGCATCGCTTGAGGTGGCAGGACAGGTGGCATCGGGAGGAACCGGATCGCCTTTGGGAGCCGTTTTTGGCGACATGTCGGGCTCATCTTCTGCATCCTCGCTTGATTCTGCGGCCATGATAGGACAACTTTTAACATCCTTTATGGGAAGCGATTTTTCCATGATCGAGGGACTGTCTTCAGCCAATACGGGATTCCTCGGTAAGAGTCTTGATATAGGTGGCGCCGCCGAATATATAGCATCTTCGCATTTTGATGAGAGCGCATTGACCTGGACTGAAAATGACAGTGGAGATAAAGTGATCGCTTTATCCGATGAGCAGTGGCAGCAGGTCTCAGACATAGAACTCAATGCTTTTTACGATGACGGTGAAGGCTATATTGATATGGGCATGGACGCTTTGTTTGAGTTTAATGAAGAAGGTGATCTGTTATCGCCCGAAGATAAGACATGGCTTTCGATAGAAGGTCAGCCGGTGGCATATTATCATCTTGATACACAGGATGATGACGGCAAATATCTGATCACCGGGCGTGTTCCGTGCATGCTTAACGGAATAAGATGCGATCTTATAATAGCCTTTACCGATGAAAAAGAAAGCGGCTTCGTGGCCGGTGCCACCTATGACTATGTGGATGGACAGACAGATACCGTGGCCAAGAATCTGACTGAGCTTGAGATAGGGGATAAGATAGATTTCCTCTGCGATCATTACGACTATAACAGAGATTATGATGACAGCTATTACCTCGGTGATACGCTCGTGACAGATAAGGACATGAGTGAACTTTTGATAAGCAATACGGATATGGGTGATGGAACGGCACTCATGACATACTGCTTTACGGATCTTTATGGTAAGCAGTATTGGACACCGACGCTTAAATATTGATACGCTGCCGCATTGGCGAATTGACATAGTGACACAGTGACAAGTAACACGCTGATATGCTTATACATGGAGGAAGAACATGGGTGTAATATCTGATTTTATTAATTATTTGAGATTCACGGACGGTATTGCCACGAGCGATATCATAGGCTGGGGCCTTGGAGCTTTGGCAGGTATTGTTGCATACAAACTCATAGATCATATGCAGACCTCCATAGAGCGTCACAGCATGGTGGCTTCCATTGAGGACGGTTTCTCGGGGCTGTTTGATATGCCTATTGCCATATCTGATGCGCCGCATACGGAACTCACCGAAAAGGATGTGGAGGATAAGAAGGTGATGGTGCGCTCCGTGCTTAATGACGATACGCAGTGGGAGACGGTACGCTGCAAGGATGATCCGAGTCGCCTTGAGATGCACATAATCAGCAACCAGCGTTACATGCATATCAGGGACAATGATAAGCGAAGTGACTGGATATCCACTCAGGCGCTTCATGAACTGTGCCTCAAATGTAGGCGTATAGAGAAGTTGTACAAAGACGGCGTTATGAAGAGGATAGATCTTGCGGATATGTTCAGAGAGATTGTTCCCCTCGGTGCCAGCGGCCGCATGGAATACATAAGCGCATATTATGATGATTTTGATGCTGACTGCCTCGGATATATAGTCATGCAGACCGTGGTATCCTGTGATAAGTGTAAAAATGATTCGGACTACCTTAAGTATTTTTCGTACTATTACACGACCCATCCGGATATCCACAGATACTTTGTTGAGGGTACCAGGATCAGAAAGATAAGAGATTTTTTGGCTGTAAGGCGGTTTAAACGTATTGTGAAGGATCGGAGCGAGCGCTATAATAAGAATGACTGATTGGTGATATATATGCAGGAAGAGAGAAAAGACAAAAAAGGACGTTTGGTCATAAATATCCTATATGCGCTTGTTTTGCTGCTCGTCGTGGTATATGCATGTTTCTATTCGGATAAGGCAACGGGACACAGTGATGGCAGCCTGATCGAATGGTCGGACGGCTTTGTACTTGATGGCGCAGGAAGCATGGTCATAGACAAGGTAGGAGCAGAAGTGGGCGAGACGCTTACTTTTGTAAAGAAGCTTCCGAATGGCATAGATCATAATTCCGAATTTTGTTTTATCAGCCACAATGCAGAGGTCGCGGTATACATAGACGATACATGGGTCTATGGATTTGACGCTGTCGAGAATATCACCGGTTTCGGATACGGTGATCATAAGAATGAGTTCATCCTTACTCCGCAGGACTCGGGCAGGGAACTTCGTATTGAAGTAAGCTCGGTGTTTAAGAGGCGCGGAGAAGGCTATATAGAGAAAGTATATATAGGATCAGCCGATGAATATGAGAGGATGTTATTAAAGGGAACGGTTCTGCCGACGGTGGTCTCCCTGCTTATCATATTCTTCGGAATATTCATGATGGGTGTCTTCTGCTTCATTCCGCAGAAACATGCATTGCCCTATGATCTGATGGCTCTCGGGCTTTCAGCCGTACTCATGGGGATATGGTGTCTTACGGGAACGGGTCTTTTGCAGCTTGTGACAGACAGGATCATAGGCTTAAGGATACTTAATTACCTTGTTATTTTGCTTGCCCAGTATCCGGTGGTATGTTTTACCACGTCATTTTTGGTACGAGGCAAGAAGATATATTACAGCATAGGCTTCGGGTTCTGGGCATTTATTTCAGCCCTGTTATTCATATTAAGATTCATCTTCGGTATCGATATGCACAATCTGATACCGCTTTTGTACACGTCATACATCACTACTTTCGCCTTTATGATATACATATTCTTGGAGGACCGAAAGTATTGCAGAGACAATGGCATAGAGAGGGAGATCAAGTACTTTGCCATTGGCTCGATCTGCGTGATCACAGGTGCAGTTATCGATATGACTTTGTACTTCACAGGCCTGTTTTTTATCAAGACATTCGGCACATTCCTTCGTATTGGCCTGTGTTGCTTTATATTCTCCATGATGATGCAGTTCCTCTACTGGTGGTCCAACGAGCATGAACTCATGGCCAGGAACAGTTTTATCAACAGTATCCTCCAGTATTCGGTTGCCTCCGAGGATCCTGAGGAGAACATCCGTGGTATGCTTGAGTTCCTCGGCAGGGAGCTTAATGTTGACCGTGTATATCTTTTCGAAGAGATCCCGGGCGGCAAATATGCCAATACCTATGAGTGGTGTGCGGATGGAGTGGCATCTCAGATGAATAAGCTTAAATCCGTGCCATTAAAGGGCTTTATCGGCAAGGTTTTCGAGGATGCGGATATCTACGGTCATGCCATCATCAAGAAGGTGGATGATCTTAAAAATTCGGGCGACTTGGATTTATATGATGCTTTAAGTTCAAGAGGCATTCACAACTGTATTGCCGGGCCTTTCGAGGCGGGCGGCAAGAGAGTGGGCGTATGTGGAGTCGAGAATATACATTCGGATATGTCTTTTGAAGAGATCGCTGAGATCATCAGACTTTTGGCATATTTCTTCGGCCAGCTCATAGTGCAGCGCAATAACAATCGTGAGCTTTTGGGATTCAGTTATAATGATATGATGACGGGCGTGGGCAATCGTCGCGCCTTTGAGAAGTTTGAAAATGAACAGCTTGATAAAGCCGGTACATTCGGCTATGTCATGTGCGATATCAATGGTCTTAAGACTGTCAATGATACTCTTGGTCATGAGGCCGGTGATGAGATGATAAGGGCTGTGGTTGACAGTCTTACAGAAGTATTTGGCGGTGAGAATGTATACAGAATGGGTGGAGATGAGTTTGTTGCCATGTCCTTTGTGAAAAGTGAGGATGCACTCACGGCACAGGTAGACAACGCCAAGCGCCTGATCACGGGCAAGGGCAAGAGCGCGTCAATTGGCGCCGTATTTGTAGAAAATGGCAATATTCCTTATGAAGTCGTGAAGGTACAGGCTGATAAGAGGATGTATTACGAAAAGGGACTGTTTTACAGCGGCAAGAATGAAAGACGCAGAAGATTCTGATCATCTGCCTGTTTCTACATGATATGCAAGATACTGATATAAGGCTATTCACGCAGCGCGGGAATAGCCTTTTTAACTGCGATCACTATGATCGGAACAAGCACTATGTGGAGGATGATCCCGGGTATGGCATTAAGTAATGCTCCGGCGATAAAGGCCTCCCATCCGAATTCGTAGCCTCCCACACCAAGCAGGATCACGCGCGCGATTCCCCAGACTATGCGTCCGGCTATCATGGCGGTGATGAGCGATACGTAGATATATACGTTCTTTTTAGGAAGAGCTCTGTACATAAGACCGCTTATGAGTCCGTATGTGGCAAGCTCAAAGCACATACCGACAGCCGAAGGCATAAGGGCCGGCATGCCGAATGTCACTGATCGTAAAAGTGGGGCGATAAAGCCTATCACAAGCCCATATATCGGGCCACAGAAGAATCCGCACAAGAATACGGGGATATGCATGGGGCTTAACATCTTGCCGATCTGAGGAATATGTCCGGTGAAAAAAGGAAGCACCATGGCAAGAGCCAGGCATATGGCGGCTGTTATCATCTTAAATGTTCTGTTTGATCTCATAATACTCTCCATTTCTTATAACATAATATCAAAAAAAGTTGTTGACAGCAATTGTGATGGTATGTTATTTTACTGTAAACCGTTGACGAAGAGTAGTAGACATTACCTCCTTATCATGAGAGAGCGGCAGACGGTGAGATTGTCGCGTTAAGTGTTATGTTGAATGGACTTCAGAGGGCGACCTGAACATGACGATAGTCTTAGTAGGGAAGACGGAGTGGGATCTCCGTGATCAAAGTTCGGCATATGACAGTATGCACTAAGTGGGTGCGCAAGCACCAAGCCGGGTGGCACCGCAGGTTATGAAAATATACCTGTCCCAGCAGTAACTACTGTGGGACAGGTTCTTTTTTTGCGTGCGCAATGAGCCAAGGTGATAGCCTTACGCTCGCGCAAATGGCTATCACTTTGGCGAATGCGGGGCACCGAGAAGCTATGCTTCAAGGTTGCCGTTACGCAGAGAAACTGCGTAACAGCGCACGCTTAAGAGAGGTAGTCTTCCGCACAAAGAAGAATCTGTCCGAGCCAAGGTGATGACGGATATACCGTCAAGGAGGAACAACATGAAGTTAAGAGAGAAAATTGTCGCAATCGGAATGGTGACAGCGCTTATGATGGGCGCAATGGGCTGCGGAAATGCAGCAACAACAGCTACGGTCACAGCTGTAACAGATAATTCCGCAGTCGAAGAAGCAAACACAGACGTTGCAGCAGCTGATACAACAGCAGATACTGCCGCAGATTCAGGCAAGGTATATAAGGTTGGTTTATGTAACTATGTGGCTGATGCTTCACTTGACCAGATCTGTGATAACATTCAGGCAACACTTGATAAGATTGGTACAGAGAACGGCGTTAAATTCGAAGTACAGTATGACAACTGTAATGCAGATTCCAATGTTCTTAATCAGATCGTTGCCAACTTTATAGCAGATGATGTAGACTTAATGATAGGTGTGGCTACTCCCGTAGCTATGTCGATGCAGGCAGCAGGAAGCGATATACCAATCGTCTTCTCGGCAGTTACGGATCCCGTAGGAGCCGGTCTTGTTAATTCACTTGAGGCTCCCGGAGCCAATATCACGGGTACTTCAGACTATCTCGATACCAATGCGGTTATGAATCTCATATTCGCAGCTGATCCTGATGTCAAGAAGATCGGTCTCTTGTATGACCTCGGTCAGGATGCATCCACCACTCCCATAGCGGATGCCAAGGCTTACCTTGATTCCAAGGGTATCGAGTATGTAGAGCGCACCGGAACCAGCGTGGATGAAGTTGTACTTGCGGCACAGGCACTTATCTCTGACGGTGTTGATGCGGTATTCACACCTCAGGACAATACGATCATGCAGGCTGAACTGTCCATCTACGAGGAGCTCGCAGCAGCAGGAATACCTCACTACACAGGCGCTGACTCTTTTGCACTTAACGGCGCATTCTTAGGCTACGGTGTAGACTATGCGAACCTCGGTGTAGAGACTGCTTACATGGTTAAGGATATCCTTGTGGACGGCAAGGAGCCTGCTACACTTGCAGTAAAGACATTTGACAACGGTACAGCTACAGTCAATACCGAGACATGTGCAGCCATCGGATTCGATATGGCTAAGATCAAGGAAGTATTCGCTCCTTTGTGCACATCAGTCAATGAGATCACAACAGCGGAGAGTTTTGAATAATCATGACACTTGCTTTGGTTAAAACAGCAATTGAACTCGGACTTATAAGTTCGATCACGGTACTTGCATTATTTTTAAGCTATTCAATGCTTAATGTATGCGACCTGTCTACTGACGGATGCTTCACTTTGGGGGCATCCGTCGGTGCAGTTGTGGCGATAGCGGGCTATCCCTATCTGTCCATCATAGCGGCGATGACGGCCGGTGTGCTGTCAGGTTTTATAACTGCATTTTTACAGACCAAAATGGGAGTCGACTCACTTTTGGCCGGGATCGTGGTCAATACAGCGCTCTATTCGGTCAACATTGCCATTATGGGCGGTGCATCGCTTCTTAATATGAATAAGACGGTGACGGTATTTACGATGGCTGAGAATGCTTTAAGCGGCAGTTCTTTAGCGGATCTGTCAAAGCTTTTAATAATACTCATAGCGGTCGCTATAGTATGTCTGTTCCAGAGATCTTTCCTCAAGACCAAGATCGGACTTGCGATACGTGCTACCGGCAATAATCCTGATATGGTGCGTTCATCGAGCATCAATCCGGTGATGACTACCATAGTGGGACTCTGTGTAGCCAATGCATTCACCGGGCTTTCCGGCTGCCTCATGGCGCAGTACCAGAAATCAGTAAATATAGACATCGGTACGGGCATGGTGACGATAGCTTTGGCGTCACTCTTAATAGGCAATGTTTTTTGCCTGCACAGATCCATTCCCGTGCGTATCGTGGGAACACTGCTTGGTTCGGTGATATTCCGCTTTGTATATACGGTGGCTCTAAGGCTTAAGATGCCTGCATATATGCTCAAACTCATTTCGTCAGTGATCGTTATCCTGGCGATCTCGGGACCATACCTTAAGTCGAGACTTCCGCTCATGCTTAGAAGTCTCAAGCACAAGAAGGGAGGTGCCATGGATGAGTGATGACAGGCTCATGCTTGATATCAGGCATATCTACAAGACATTTGAACCGGGTACGCCCGGTGAGAAGAAGGTCTTTGAGGACCTCTCGCTTCAGATAAAGAAAGGTGATTTTATCACCATAATAGGCTCCAATGGTGCCGGCAAATCCACGCTTTTCAATCTTATCGCGGGCTCATTTTTAACCGATAAGGGCCAGATCATCTTAGACGGTGAGGATGTTACGATGCAGCCGGATCATATAAGAGCCAGGGTGATAGGAAGACTTTTTCAGGATCCGCTTAAGGGCAGCGCTCCGGGCATGACCATAGAGGAAAACCTTGCTTTAGCAGCAGGTAAGGGCGGCTGGCTTTCATCGGTAGGAAAGGCACAGAAGAAGGAGTTTCGTGAGCGTATTGCGCTGCTTGGAATGGGTCTTGAGGACCGTATGCAGCATCCCGTGGGTCTTTTGTCGGGAGGACAGAGACAGGCGCTTACGCTTATGATGGCGACATACAATGCACCCAAGGTGCTTTTGCTTGATGAGCACACTGCGGCTTTGGATCCCGCGACTTCCGAAAAGGTCATGGAGATCACGAACTCGACGGTGAAGGATAATAATCTCACCTGTCTTATGATCACACACAACATGGAATCGGCGCTTAAGACGGGTAACCGTACCCTTATGATGAGCGACGGCGATATAGTTGTAGATGTGTCGGGCGAGAAAAGATCGGGCCTTAAGGTGGATGATCTTTTGGGAATGTTCTCCAAAGCTTCGGGACGAACACTTGACAATGACAGGATCCTTTTGAAAGACAATTAAGATCTGTGTAAAACAGCATATGAAAAGTACCTAAAGCCCGCCCGGGTAAACAGCTCCGGACGGGCTTCATTGCTTGATAAATAGCACTGTGAGTGGTATCATAGGATATAGTGTTATCATTAGGTTTAGTATCGGTTAGTATGCTTTGAAGGGAATGCACGGATGATGCTTGAGACATATGAGAACCTATATACTCTGGTCGTTACAGTTTTCGGACTTTTCATATGTCTGACAGGGTTTGTCAGATATCCGAGACGCGGATGGGTCTATATCTCATTCTTTTTCCTGGGGAGAGTATTAAGTGAATATCATTGGACCGTGTATACGTTCATCATAGGTGACAATCCCGAGATATCGGCCGTGCTGGCTTATTTTGGATGGAATGTTGCCTATCTGATGTTGTTTATGTTCATTCGGTCCATTCAGAGCACTGAAGAGAGGCGGTATTTTAATCTGCTCATGCTTTTACCGATTCCGGTCAATATCGCTCAGTTATGTCTGTATCTTACGTTTGGCGGAATATTCAATAATGTATGGCAGGTCACACTTACCACACTTGTGGCCATGTGCTGTATCCAGAGTATACTGTATTACCTTAAGCATAAGAATGAAGGTGTTAAGAAACCTGCAGTCCATATAGTGGGGCTTATCTTTATCGCGAACGAGTACTGTATGTGGACTGCGTCGTGCTATTTCTGGGAAGACAATCTTTATAATCCCTATTATTGGTTTGCCATAATCGAAGGTCTTTTACTTCTTTTGTTTGCCTGCGTCATATACAGAACAAGAGATGAGAGGGACAAAGAAGAAGATCATGAGTCTGTGATAGGTATCGGATACAGTCATACCATGCGTGCACTCTTTTTGCTTATCATAGTAGGGTGCTGTTTCGGTGGATACATGCTTGCGCAGATGATACATATGAGAGTGGACGCTGTCGGAGCGGACGGAGTCTTTTCGTATGCCTCAATCTCCGCTCTTTTATTCTATGCATCGGTAGCCATGGTTGCGCTGACGATATCTTTGATGTATGCTGTTCATTCATATTACAGAAATAAGAGCGTGGGCGATGACAAAAAGAGGGAATTAAGAGGTAAGTTCAATTTTGCGATCACTCTTGTTGCCACATTTTTGCTCATGGGATTTGCGGTCATATATATGATGAGGCTCTTATACAAGGTGTCTGTCTTAAATCTTTATGCCAACTGTGATGATAAGATCGTAAGGATCACGGATAATCTTGAGGATTATTTCACTACTGCAGGATCTGTGCTTTGGGTGACGGCGGATACCGTTGATCATATGACGATGCATCAGGACTCAGATGAGACCATACGGGCCTATCTTCGTGTTGAGACCAAGAATCAGGCCATACATTTTGATGAGAATTTCATAGGTCTGTACGGATATATTCAGGGTAAGTACATGGACGGGCTTGATTGGGTACCGCCCGCAGGATATGTACCATCTGAGCGTGACTGGTATATCAAGGCGCTTGAAGCGAATGGTGATATTGTCATGATATCTCCCTATGTGGACGCTTATACGGGTGATGTGATCATATCAGTCAGCAAGATGCTTACAGACGGTAAAAGCGTCATTTCCATGGATGTAGCCATGAATCGTATCCAGGATATGATAGAAGAGATCGACATAGCCGGCGGCGGATACGGGATGATTCTGACGGATGACGGTCTTATAGTCGCGCACAGCGAGGATGATCTAAAGGGAAGAGAATGCAGTGAATTATACGGCGATGACTTTATGAACCGGGTCATTGAGACCGGGACCGGCAGGACTTCCATGGATATAGATGGTGAGAATCACATAGTCTTTGTAAGTAGAGTCATGGACAAATGGTATTCGGTGATACTTATAAGCAGTGATGAACTGTTTAGAGATGTCCATACTCAGATCATCATCAACGGAGTGCTGTTCCTTATAGTATTCATGCTGATCATCTTCTTCTACGCCATTGGTTATTTCAATACGCGCAATGCCAATCGTATGATGGAGGCACTCAGTGAAGAGAAGCGGAAACAGGAATACGAGGCCACGGTACTAAGACTTGAGAAATCGGTAGCCGACCAGGCCAATCAGGCCAAGAGCAGATTCCTTGCCGATATGTCTCATGAGATCAGGACTCCCATCAATGCAGTGCTTGGCATGAATGAGATGATACTGCGCGAATCAGACAGTGATGATATAAAAGAATATGCGCGTAACATTCAGTCTTCGGGCAAGGCGCTTCTTTCACTTATCAACAGTATCCTTGATTTCTCCAAGATCGAGGATGGTAAGATGGAACTGGAACCCACCAATTACAAGACCGTGGATCTTATCCGCTATCTTATCAAATCTGTGGAAGAAAGAGCGGCGGATAAGGGACTTAGGTTCATTGCCGATGTGGATCCGACCATTCCCTCCATACTGCACGGAGATGATATCAGACTTGAACAGGTAATAGTCAATCTTTTGACCAATGCCGTGAAATATACGGAATCGGGAAGCATCAGACTTACGCTTCGTAACGGTGGTATAAAAGACGGTACCTTGAGTCTTTTTGCGGAAGTAAAAGATACCGGTATCGGAATAAAAGAAGAAGACAGGGATAAGCTTTTTGAATCTTTCGAAAGACTTGAGATGGAGAGAAATCGTACCATCGAAGGCACGGGACTCGGGATGTCCATTGTTACAAAACTTCTTGATATGATGGGTAGCAAGCTTTCGCTTGAGAGTGAATATGGCAAAGGATCGACCTTTAGTTTTACCGTCAGTCAGGAAGTGGTGAATGATGAGCCTGTTGGTGATGCGTGGAAGAGTGCGACCGTGGCAGAGGATGCTTCGGTAGTGACAGATAATAAGAGCGCTTTCACGGCACCGTCTGCGAAAGCCTTGATAGTGGATGATACCAGGATGAACCTGTTGGTAGTCAAGAATCTGCTTAAGCATACGCTCATGCAGGTAGATACCGCTTCGTCGGGTGAGGAGGCACTTAATAAGACGTTAACTGATGCGTACGACATTATCTTTATGGATCAGCGTATGCCGGGTATGGATGGTGTAGAGGCCTTCCACAGAGTTAAGGAACAGACGGATGGCAAGAATACTGACACACCTGTCATATGTCTGACGGCGGATGCCATAAGCGGAGCGAGAGACAGATATCTGGCAGAGGGATTTGCGGATTACCTGACCAAACCCATAGATCCCATTGATATGGAGAAGGTATTACAGCTTTATCTTCCTTCGGATAAGATAGAGCATAAATAAATATAATAAGTCCGGGAGTGTGAATATTATGGACAGATTGGCAATAGACGGCGGTAAGCCGGTGCGTGAGAATAAGATATATTATGGCAAACAGTGGATCGATGAAGACGATGTGGCGGCTGTAGCAGCGGTTCTTCGCTCGGATTACGTTACATGCGGGCCGAAGGTTGATGAACTGGAGAAGGCTCTGTGCGAGTACACCGGTGCAAAGTATGCAGTTGCACTTAATTCGGGAACTTCAGCTTTGCATTGTGCCATTTTGGCTGCAGGGATAGGCCCCGGTGATGAAGTTATCACAACACCCATCACTTTTGCGGCATCTGCCAACTGTGCGCTTTACTGTGGCGCCAGACCCGTGTTTGCCGATATCGATAAGGATACCTACAATATAGATCCTGAGAGCATAAGGGCACATATTACAGAGCGTACCAAGGCTGTGGTTGCTGTCGATTACACCGGTCAGGCAGTTAAGATTGATGAGATCAGACAGATCTGCGATGAGCATGGACTTGTATTTATAGAGGATGCAGCACATTCTTTTGCTACGCAGTATAAGGGTAAAAAGGTGGGCTCCCTGGCTGACATGACATGCTTTTCTTTCCATCCGGTCAAGACGATCACCGCAGGCGAGGGCGGAGCGGTTCTCACCAATGATGAAGAACTGTATAAGAAACTTGTGCTTTTCCATACCCACGGCATCACGCATGATGAGGAACTGATGGAGGATGCTCCTCATGAGGGTCCCTGGTATTATGAGCAGATAGAACTCGGATATAATTACAGGATCACTGATATTCAGGCAGGACTGCTTTTATCGCAGCTTGCCAAGATAGATAAATTCGCTTCAAGACGCAAAGAGATAGTACGAAGATATAATGAGGCATTTGCCGACGTACCTGAGATCATAGTGCAGAAGGAGATCCCGGAGTCTGATTCGTGCAGGCATCTGTATGTGATAAGACTTGATCTTGACAAGTTAAGCTGTACCAGAAGACAGTTCTTCGATGCACTTAAGGCTGAGAATGTTGTGTGCCAGATACACTATGTGCCGGTATATTGGTTCCCTTATTATCGCCATCTTGGATATGAGAAGGGTCTTTGTCCGGTAGCGGAAGAGGTCTATGCCGGGATTATGAGCATTCCTTTGTATCCCAGGATGACAGATGATGATGTGGAAGATGTGATCAAGGCTGTCAAAAAGGTTAGCGACAATTACAGGAAGGGTTGATACGTTTTGGGCTTTCGGTGCGGTAAGTCGCATGTTTTTTGCACGTGAAAGCAGTATCAGGACATGAGCAAGATTAGATTTCAGAATATTAAGTTTCATAAAGACGATCTGTATATTAAGGGTGAATGCAGGATATCTGACGAAGGTGTCATAAGACTTAACTGTGATGATGCCATATCCACGGACACCCTTTTTAATGCGCTTTCTGTCGGCAAGTGGGCCGAATATACGAATATTGACAATATAAGACTGTGTATATCCTTATGCGGAACATTTAAGATCACGGTATATCATATATATCTTAAGGACAGTGGGAAAAACCGCGTGGGCAGTGAGGTGATCACCGAGACCATGGTTCGTACTGTCGGAAGGGTGGATAAGTTCTTTGATATACCGGTATATGAGACCGGGCTTGTGTACTTTACGGTCAGTGAGGTGCGTAAGGAGTCGTTCATATATGATGCATATTATATGACAGATATAAGTGATGTGACGCCGATTAAGCTTGCCATCAATATATGCACCTATAAGCGCTTTGATTATCTTAAACAGAATGTTGAGAAGATTAAGAATGAACTGCTGGATGGCGGTGAGGCTGAGGCCGCCAAAACAGCAGAGTCTGCGCCTGCTGAAGAGATTAGAGCGGATGGAGATGAGCCGACGGAGGATATGTTCGCTGACGTAGAATTTCTTGATGATATGACGGACTTGTCATATTCGTCTGCAGCGCTTTCGGATGTGCAGAATATATCCGACAAGATAGAAGTCTTTATAACAGACAATGCATCAGAACTTGACAAGGATGTATTCGGTGACAGTCATATAAGATTATTCCATAATAAGAATCTTGGCGGGGCTGGTGGATTCACGAACGGTCTGATCCAGATATGTAAGCTTAAGAACAGACTTGGTATCACACATGTTCTTCTCATGGATGACGATGCGTTTATAGATACCGAGAGTATCAGGCGCACATATTTTTTGCTGACAATGCTTAAGCATGAGTACTGCGGACATTTCATTGCCGGAGCCATGAATCGTACGGAAGATATATATGTTCAGCATGAGAACGGTGCACTTTGGAATAACGGCAGATGTGTGTTCACGGGCAGAGATATGGATCTTAGAAGCGATGAGAATCTGCTGCTCAATGAAGAAAAATATGATCGTGATTATGCGGCATGGTGGTATTGTGCTATTCCCATGAGTGTGGTGAATGAAGATAATCTTCCTGCGCCCTTCTTTATCCATGAAGATGATGTTGAATATTCGCTTCGTAATGCCGAGGGTATCATCACGATGAACGGTATAGCGGTGTGGCATACGGCTACGCTTCATAAGCGTGCTTCGGTAAATCTCTATTACAATCTCCGTAATATGCTGATGGTCAATGCCATATACAGAAGAAGATTCGGTACCTCGGGCGCGTTCAGACAGGCATGCGCCGAGATGACGGCGGCTTTATACAGGCACAGGTATTCGGATATGAATATGGTGGTCATGGCTGTTACGGATTATCTTAAAGGGCCTGAATATCTGATGCATCTGGATGCGCAGAAGCTTCATGAAAAGCTGCACGAGGATGCATATAAGTTTGAATATGTGGGTGAGTTGCTGGATGACAAAAGTGTATTATTATGCACTGATGAGAAGATAACAGGAGCCGCAAAGCGCGGATTTACGGCGATGTGGTCAGAGTCTCATTCTTTCTCCGGAAAGCTTAAAGTCATAGGTCAG
>JAEEGL013269501.1_pt1 | contig 15655 bp, 21 predicted proteins | sample 9134231 | NCBI WGS metagenome assembly JAEEGL01 (sample SAMN16246548, study PRJNA631951) | gut metagenome | biome: gut microbiome; feature: rumen; material: fiber-attached | host: Bos | place: Iran: Karaj | collected 2018-10
ATATAATCGTATTTTTCATTATCTTCTTCTTGCTCTATATCTTTTTCATCTTCTTCTACTATTACTTTTTTATCTAAAGTTCTTACAAATGCGTCTGCTCTCTTATATAGATCTGATGATGCAGCACCTTGTCCAGAAATAATAAGTGGTGTTCTTGCCTCATCTATTAAAATAGAGTCGATTTCGTCTACGATTGCATAGTGTAGTTCTCTTTGAACTAATTGATTTTTGTATATAACCATGTTGTCTCTTAAGTAGTCGAATCCAAATTCGTTGTTTGTACCATAAGTAATATCTGCATTATATGCCTCTTGTTTTTTCTTTGGATCTAATCCAGGTATTACAAGTCCTACTGTAAGACCTAAATATTTATATAATTTTCCCATCCACTCACTATCACGCTTTGCTAGGTAGTCATTTACTGTTACTACATGTACACCTTTTCCTTCTAGTGCATTTAGGTAAACAGGAAGTGTTGCAACTAATGTTTTTCCTTCTCCAGTTTTCATTTCTGCAATTCTACCTTGGTGAAGTATAATTCCACCAATTAATTGAACATCAAAATGTCTCATACCTAAAACTCTTTTTGATGCTTCTCTAACTACTGCAAATGCTTCAGGTAGTAAATCATCTAATGTTTCTCCATTATTTAATCTTCCTTTAAACTCTTCAGTTTTAGCTGTAAGTTCTTTATCTGAAAGTTTAGAAATTTCATCTTCTAAACTGTTTATTTTCTCAACTATAGGCATTACCCTTTTTACTTCTTTTTCACTGTAAGATCCAAAAATTTTGCTAATTAATCCCATTTAAAAATTTCCTTCTTTCTAACATAATTTTCAACTAGTATAATATATCACGTTTAATCATATATTGCAATAAACAAACATAGAATTTAATTAAGAAATTATTAAGGGGCTGATTAGATGTTTGTATATAACTTTAAGTTAGATAAGAAAAAAATAGCTAAGATTTTGTTTATAGTTATTTTAGTAATAGTTACTATATACTTTTTAATATCTGCATATATGATTTACAAAAATACATTTAAAGTTAGAGATGAAAACAAAAATGAAATACAATACTTAGAAGCAAAAAATTATACAAATGTACTTAAATCTGTTTGTGAAAACTTAGATGAATATATTGGAAAAGAAATATCTTTTACTGGTTATGTTTATAGGGTGGAAGATTTAGATGAAAACCAATTTGTTCTTGCTAGAGACATGATAATTAATGAAAAAAATCAAACAGTAGTTGTAGGTTTTCTATGCAATTTAAAAAATGCAAATGAATACTTAAATAACGAATGGGTTGAAATAACTGGAAAGATTACAAAAGGAAATTACCATGGTGAAATACCAGAAATACAAATAAAAGAAATAAAAAAAATAGATAAACCTAAATCAAATATCTATGTTTATCCACCAGATAGTACATATGTACCAACAGTTAATATGCTATAAAAAGGAGTGCCGGCGATGGGAAGTCCCATGCCGGCGGGTTGCTATTTTGTTGTGAAATACCTTGGTTCAGTTGACAGGAAGTATAAATTGGAATACTTTTTTATAGTATATCCCAATTTTTCTGCATACTCCTGCATCTGTAAGCTGATTTTTTTGCCTAATGGTGTTTCATATCTTTTGTACCTAACCATCAGGTTAATCGCTTTGTCTACCTTTTTTTGCTCTTTTTTCATTGTTTTTTTAGCTCTTTTCTCTCTGTCTTCTTTGATTACCTTCCGTACTTCGTCTGCTTTAATTTCCTTCATGTCTTTTTCTCCTTTAAAATAATTTTCAGGTCTCCCTGATTACTTATATTATACCATATTATGTAAATCTTTTCAATTATATAACTATATAACAAGTTTATAATGCATAAAAAAAAGAGTCCCCACTGAAAGCTCAGCGGGGTGACAAACGTTACTCGCGTTCATCAATTTTGGTCTTGACAAACTGTCTTGACCATGTGCCATAAAGTGGTTTCGGATTGTAGGGTATAGGCTTGTCATACTTAGGGGATAAGTCAATGCTTTTCTCACCATAGTATGAACAATTCATACACCGATATCCTCCGCATTCAACGGACCAGCCGCGACATCCAGAGGGATATCTTTCATTTCCTTTAACTTGACACTGCTTCATGATTGGTATTCTCCTTTCAAGAATAAAAAAAATATAAAATGGTTTGTGGACCTTTGCTAAATATATTATACCATTTTTTGCTTTTTTTTTCAACAAACGCAGCTATATCAATGCATATATTGATATTTTATGTAAAATATGGTATAATATATTTAGCAAATACCCTATTATTTTTTTGAAAGGAGTCATATAATTATGACTAAGTTAGAAGCAACCAACGCAATCACACGCATCAGCCTTTCCATTTTCAACTATTATGTTGAATTACTGAGGTATAAACCTCAAACAAGGATTAGGGCTAAGCTCATGGAACAATATGGTCTTCCCGAAGACTTATCAATATTCCAGGTGCTTGGTTATCATCTTGAAAAAGGAAAGTTCGGCAGACTTTACGTTGTAGCTGAATAATCTTTTCCCCTCAGCCACGCAAATACCCTTGGCTGAGGGGTTTCTTTTTTGTTTTAGATTTACATTTTATGTAAATTATGATATAATATTAGTACGCAAAAGCCTTATAGTGTCATTTTTTCCAAAAAAAATTTTAAGGGAGGTTTAATTATGACACAAGAAATTCAAAAAATCAGAAGTGGTCTCAAGTACATGTCTGACATGCAATCTGACGCCTATCCTTTAGGCGAAGGCTTCAGGTCAAGGCAGTATCGATTCAGTGCCGAAGCAAAGAAAATAGTAAGGCAAAACGGCTGCTCTCTTGAATTTTTTGAAACATTTTGTCACGGGCTTAAGCCCGATGGATGTTGGAGTATCGTCCGTAAATAATATATTCCCCCTCAGTCACGCAAATACCCTTGGCTGAGGGTTTTCTTTTTTTAGTTTTTATCTAATATTGTCTTTACTATTCCATTATCTATTATTGTTTCAAATACATTTTGAAGTATTATTAATACAATTGGTCCTATAAATAGGCCTATTATTCCTATTGTTTTAAATCCTGTATACATTGCAATTAATGTAAATATCGGATGTACCCCTATTTTGTTACTTACTATTTTTGGTTCTAATATTTGTCTTACAACCGTTATTATTACAAACAGAATTATTAAAGCTATTGCTAGGTGTATATCTCCATTTATTGAAGATATTATTGCCCATGGTATAATTACTGTCCCTGAACCTAATATTGGAAGTGCATCTACAAATGCAATTCCCAATGCTGAAAGTAATGGATAACTTACATTTAAACCTATCCATTTAATAATATATAGTCCTATTAATACTTCTATAAATGAAATTAAAACTAAAGTTCCTTGTGCTTTAAAATAATTACCTAAAGCATTTAATATTTTTTTAATTTTCATACATATTTTCTTAAACCATGATTTTGGAAAATGGTGTTCTATTTGATCTAAAATATATATTTTGTCAGAAACAATAAAATATGTTGAAAGAATAGTAATTACAACATATATTATAGCTATTGGAATAGATGTTAGTCCTTGCATAAATTTTGTTAAGATTTCTGTTGTGTATTTAGATAAAAAATCAATAATTTTACCTGCAGAATCATTAAGTATATTAATTATATTCTCAGGTATGTTTATTTTAATATTTTCAATATATCCTTGAATTTTTGTATATGCTTGTTCAACATAATTATTTACTCCTTGTAAGAGGTTTGTCGTTTCTGTAACAAGATTTACTATTCCCCATATTATTAAACCTATAAGCAAAGTAAATATCAATATTAGTACAATTACTGCACTTGTTTTTCTTGAAAGTTTTGTTTTCTTACTTACTAATTTTATTATTGGTTCTATTATCTGTGAGATTATAAATCCTATTAAGAATGGTATATAGAAGATTGCAAGTTTAAAAGAAAAATAAATAAATATCAAAGAAAATAATAGTATTAGAATGTTTTTTAATACTTTCCTAAAATAGCTCATATCTACAACCAATTTATATCACCTCAAAGTAATACTTGTACAATATAAATTATATGTAAATTATGGTTAAATATGTATTTATATAAATTAAAATGAATTTAAAATGATTGATTAAAATTATTTAAGATTTTTATAGATTTGTCCTCTATTGTCTGCATTTGTAATTAAGATTATAAATTCTTTTTGATTAAAACTATATAGAATTCTAAAATTACCGTACTCGTAATCTGTAATTATCTTTTGTTCCTGAAAGTCTTTTTACATCACCATTTGGGAGGTTATATATGGCTTTGTAAATTCTTATTCTTTACTGTTTATCCTGTTTGTCTATAAACTTCAAAGCCTTTGGCCTAATCTTTATCCTGTAAATCTTCATAAGTTAACCCCTCCCTTTTTAGTAATTCTTCAAAAGAGATAGATTCTTCATTTTCTTTGTCTTTAGTTTCTTTAGTTTCTGTTAAATAATCAAGATACATTACTTTTTCTTGAATATCCATGTTTTCAAGTATTACATCTGGATCTAATTCTAACAGTTGTGAATCAATTTCTTTTTCCATTAATTTTTTTATTGATGTTAAGCATTCAATATTTAGTCTTGGAGTCATTTTAATAACATCTTTAATTGTTTGGATTTGTGTTTCTGACATTCTATCAGCTCCTTTCTTTTTCTCATTATAACAATATTGGAAAAAAATTACAATATATATTTATAAAAGAGTAATGTTGAAAATAAACATTACTCTTTTTATTTTTAATAATATCTAGGTCTTGGTGGTGGCACTATTGGCGGTCTGTTATTTCCTGGTCTTGGTGGTGGAGGTGGCATAGGTGGTCTATATGGTGGCCTAGGCTGTGGTCTAGAAGGTCTTCCCCATTCTCTTAATAGTAAAATCTTAATTAAATCTCTTAGTAAATAATTAGTACATCTAGTTTCACTAATTATTGGTTTTGGATCTTTGCTATTAGGATTTATTACATCTCCATTTTTAAGTGGTGTTCTTACTTCTACCATTTCTTCAGGTTCTATGTTTTTATATATTTCATCAGTCATTTGTTCTAATAATTCTTTAGTAAGTTCTCTTCTTCCATTCATATTACATGTTTTACAAACCATTGGATACACCAATTTATATATTTCAGGGTAAAAAGGTGTTACATCTTGTATATTTTGCATTTCTATTACTCCATCTGAATTTGTATACATATCTTCTTGTTCTTGATATGTATAATTATCTTTTATGTATGGTGAATAGTCCATTACACTTCTTAAGTATTCTTCATAGTTTTGATAATCCATTTTAAACCTCCTAAGTTTTGATGTTATATTATATGCTTAACTTTTAAATTTTTGCATAAAAAAAAGATTATTTTTTTAATAATCTCTTTTTTTATATTTTATAAATTCTTTTATTTTATTTTTTATTTTATGGTTTATTTTTTCTACATTACATATAGTAAAATACATAAAAATTGAAGAAGACTTCCTAAAACTATAAACAAATGAAATATTGAATGCATATATTTAATAGTTCTTCCCAGACCATAAAATACTATTCCAATTGTATAGGCTATTCCTCCAGAAAGTAAAAGTATAAATCCTGGGACACCAAGCATACTTGGAAGTTTTGTTATCTTGATTATTATACACCAACCCATTGCTACATAGCATATTACACTAAACACCTTATATCTTTCTAAATCTATTCCATTAAGTACAACTCCTAAAATTGCAAATCCCCAAATTACTCCAAATAGTATCCAACATAAGAGTGGATCAACTACTCTAAATGTACAAAGTAAAAATGGTGTGTATGAACCTGCAATTAGCAAAAATATTGTACAATGGTCTAATACTTGTAAAACCTTTTTTGCTGTTGTATTTGGTTTTATTCCATGATATACGCTTGAAATTGTATAAAGCAGAATCATAGATAATCCATAAATCACTCCAGATACTATTCCATATGTATTATTATGTTTTGCAGCAAATATTACACAAAGGAAAAGTGCAACTATTCCAAGTGCTCCACCTGCAATATGTGTAACCATATTAAATATTTCTTCACCTTTTGTGTATTTAGGTAATTTTCTTTCTTTAAGTTTGATTCTTTTCATTTAATCTATTTCTTCTTTCTTTCTAATTCATTTTATTGTTTGCTGTTTTATATTTTTCTTTATAGTTTATTTACTAATTCTTTAAATTTCTTTCCTCTTTCATCAAAGTTTTTAAACATATCAAAGCTTGCACTTGCTGGAGAAAACAAAACAACATCTCCTTGTTTACTTACTTCTTTTGCTTTTAATACCGCTTCTTCTAATGAGTTTGTTTTATATATCTCTAACCTTTTATTTTCGATTTTAAGCTCTTTTTCTACTGCGTTATATATCTTATCTGCTGTCTGACCTAAAAGTACTAAATTTGTAACTTTTTCAATAATTGGTTTTGCAATTGGAGTATAATCTAAATGCTTATCATAACCACCTGCAATTAAAACAATATCTTCATCAAAAGATTTAAGTCCTGAAATAGTTCTTGTTGGGCTAGAACCAATTGAGTCATTATACCATTTTGCACCATTTATTTCTCTTACAAATTCTAATCTATGTTCCACACCTGTAAAAGAAACTACCGCTTCTATTTGTGCCTTTTCATCAGCAATTCCGTTTGTTGCACATAATGCTGTACAAATATTTTCGTAGTTATGAACTCCTCTTAATTTAATATCCTTAACATCTATTAAATTACTTTCTTTTCCATTTATACATTTTTTAATAAATCCATCTTCATAATAATAGCCATTATCTATTTTTTCTTTACTACTAAACACACTTACATTTGCATTTGCTTTAGATATAAATGAGTTAGTAATTTCATTATCATAATTTAAAACTAATCTATTACTTTCATTTTGGTATTTAAAAATATTTGTTTTTGAATCTATATATTCATCATATGACTTATGTATGTCTAAGTGATTTGGAGTTATATTTGTAATTACTGCAACATCAGGGCTTTTCTTCATTGTCATAAGTTGAAAACTACTTAATTCTAGTACAACATATGACTTATCGGTCATATCTTTAATGCTTGTAAATAAAGGAGTTCCAATATTACCACCTAAAAATGTTTCCTTGTTATCCTTTTTAAGTATTTCATATATTAAAGAAGTTGTTGTAGTTTTACCGATCGCTTCCTGTAACTGCTATAGTTTTTCCTGGATTTAATTCTAATACTTTTTCTATTTCAGAAGTAAGGATTGCCCCTCTTTTTACTTCTTCTACAATCTCAGGTAAATCTGGTCTACAAGAAGGACTTCTAAATATGTAATCAAATCCATTAAGATGTGATAAGTAATTTTCTCCACAGTATAAACTTAAATTGTATTTTTGTATTTTTTCTAAAACATTTTCATCTACTTGTTTGTTATTAAATAAAGTAATACTTGATCCTAGATTATATAGGTAATCTATAAGTGGAAGATTACTTACTCCAAGTCCTATTATTGCTACCTTTTTATTTTTAATATCATTTTCAAATTCTTCTAATTTTTTATTTACAAATGTCATTTAATTTCTCCTTTACAAAATCAACGATATATTTTTTCTTATCTAGTCTTTTTTCACCCTCAACTTTTATTCTATAATCAAATGATTTATCATTTTGTTTATCATATATAGAAATATATACTGTATCTACTTCATTTGAATCATTATTTGGATCTAATCTTCCTAGTTGTCCAGTAATACCAACTGAATAATCAGAACCTGATATATTTGATACTTTTTTTGCCATTTCACAAGATACCTGATTGCTATATACAGTATATTCATCTATTACATCTTTTGGCACTCCAAAATACTCTTTGTATTCATTTGAATAAGTAACTAATCCTAATTTAAAAACATCACCTGATCCTGAAACATTTGTAAGTTCGCTTGCAAAAAGTCCTCCTGTGCATGATTCCATTGATGATATTGTTTTATCTTTTTCTTTTAAAATCTTAACTATTTCTTCCATATTAACCACTTTCTTTTATATAACTATATTTGTTATATAACCCACGTTTTTTATTATATAATATTTTTTCTAAATAAACAATTTTTATGTGCATATTTTTAATATTCTTTTATTTAATTCTTATTTTAAAATTTTTATTTTTCTTTTCTTAACTTTTATATTTAATAATAAAAACACGTTCTGTTATAGAACGTGTTTAATTAATAAACTGTTTATTATCTTTTTATTACCTTTCTTCTCCGCTTTCACCTTTTTCATCATTACCTATTCCATTTGTAGAATTTTTATTTGCATTTTTTGTTAAAATTTGATAAAGATTTCTCATTTCATTTTCTGTAATAAATTCATCAGGACATTTCCATCCGTGAGTATTACATTTTCTATATGTATGATATGCTGTTTTTAAATCTCTATATGCATTTTTTATTATTTCTTCATTAGTATATCCTTTTTCAAACTTATCAGTATAGCTTTCATAAAATCTAATAAAATCTTTCTCAGAATCTTTCTTAATTTCTACAAATGTAGATATTATATCATTAAGATCAACATCTTCTTTAAGTTCTGGATAACTTGTATACATTATTCCTCTTTTTAATAGTTTATAGTTACTTGTAATTTTAACTAATTCTTCTGTATATTTTCCATTAGTATCAATATATTGATCAATAAATTCTCTTTTAGTTCTATTTTTTAAAACCTTCATTTTGTAATTTTTTTGTCTTGTGCTATCTAATCTTGCTGCAAAAAAGTTTGATTCTTCTACCATTTTTCAACATCCTCCTAAAATCTAATTTAAATATTTCTTTAAAAATTTTCCTGTGTATGATTTATCATTTTTAACAATTTGTTCTGGGGTACCAGTTGCAACTATTTCTCCTCCGGTTATCTCCACCTTCTGGTCCCAAATCTATAATATAATCTGCTGTTTTGATTAAATCTAAATTATGCTCAATAACAACGATTGTATTACCGGTATCTACTAATCTTTGCAAAATATCTACTAATCTATGAACATCTGCAATATGAAGCCCTGTAGTAGGTTCATCTAAGATATATAAAGTTTTACCTGTTGGTCTTTTTGAAAGTTCTGTTGCAAGTTTTATTCTTTGTGCTTCACCACCAGATAATGTAGTTGATGGTTGTCCGAAGTTTAATATATCCTAAGCCCACATCATAAAGTGTTTGCATTTTTTGCTTGATTTTTGGAATATTACTAAAGAAATCCAATGCTTCTTCTACAGTCATTTCCAAAACATCTGAAATACTCTTTCCTTTATATTTTACCTCTAATGTTTCTTTGTTATATCTCTTTCCTTTACATACTTCACAAGGTACATATACATCAGGTAAGAAATGCATTTCTATTTTTAAAACGCCATCTCCTTGACATGCTTCGCATCTTCCACCTTGTACATTAAAACTAAATCTTCCTTTTTGATAACCTCTTATCTTTGCTTCATTTGTTGTTGCAAATAGGTCTCTTATATAGTCAAATACTCCTGTATATGTTGCAGGATTTGAACGAGGTGTTCTTCCAATTGGTGATTGATCTATGTCTATAATCTTATCTATATTTTCTATACCTAATATTTCTTTACATTTTCCACCTTTTTCAGATGAACCATACATTTTTTTAGCTAGGTTTTTGTAAAGTACTTCATTAATTAGTGAGCTCTTACCAGATCCTGAAACACCTGTTATACATGTAAATACACCTAGTGGTATTTTAACATCTAAATTCTTTAAGTTGTTTTCCTTTGCTCCTTTTATCTCAATAGAAACTGGTTTTGCTTTTCTTCTTTTCTTAGGAACTGCAATTTTTTTCTTACCACTTAAATACTGTCCTGTAATAGACTCGGAAACTTTTTTTATTTCTTCTGCCGTTCCGCTGTGCAATTACTTTACCACCATGTACACCTGCTTCTGGACCAATATCTATTATCTCATCTGCCGCATACATTGTATCTTCATCATGTTCTACAACTAAAACTGTATTTCCTAAATCTCTTAATTTTTTAAGTGTTGTAAGTAATTTATCATTATCTCTTTGATGAAGTCCGTATACTTGGTTCATCTAAGATGTATAAAACTCCACTTAAGCCAGATCCAATTTGTGTTGCAAGTCTTATTCTTTGTGATTCACCGTCCTGAAAGTGTCCCTGCTGGTCTAGAAAGAGTTAAATATTCTAAGCCAACATCCATTAAAAATTGAAGTCTTGCATCAATTTCTTTTAAGATTTGCTCTGCTATCATTTTTTTAGTTTTATTTAAGTTTAATTCATTTAAATATTTCTTTATTTTATTTACAGGCATATCTGTAAGTTCTTTAATATTTTTAGTTCCAACTTTTACAGATAAGCTTTCTTTTTTAAGTCTTGCTCCATTACATGTATCGCAATGACTTGAGCTCATATATAGCTCATAAAAATCTCTCATTCCTTGTGATTTTGTCTCTCTATATCTTCTATCTAAAGTAGGTATTACTCCTTCAAATGGTGATTTAAATTTTCTAATACCTGCTGCAGATTCAAATTCAAAATCTATTTCATCTTCACCTGTACCATATAGAATTTTATCTAAGAATTTTCTTGGCAGTCTTTTAATTGGAACACCTTTTATTTTAACATCATAATATTTAGCAATACTTTCAAAATACATTTTTGCCATAGTATCGCCTTTTTTCATTGTACTTGCTCCAAATGCTTTTACTCCATCATATAGAGTTTTATCTTTATCTGGAATAATTAAGTCTTCATCCATTTTCATAATATATCCAATACCTAGACAGTCTGGACATGCTCCAAATGGATTATTAAATGAAAACATTCTAGGTGATAATTCTTCAAAAGAAATGTTACAATCTGGACATGCATAATTTTGTGAAAATAGCATTTCTTTTCCACCAATCACATCAATTAATACTAAATTGTTTGCATATTTAAAAGCAGTTTCTACACTTTCTGTTAATCTACTTCTAATATCTTCTTTTATTACTAATCTATCTACAATTATTTCAATATTGTGTTTTTTGTTTCTATCTAAGTCTATATCATCAGAAAGCTCTACCTGATTTCCATCTACTCTTGCTCTTACAAATCCTTCTTTAGAAAAACTTTCTAATTGTTTAACAAATTCACCTTTTCTTCCTCTTACAATTGGTGCTAAAACCTGTATTTTAGTTCCTTGTTCTAATTCTAATACACTATCTACTACTTGATCTATTGTTTGTTTTTCTATCTTCTTACCACAATTAGGACAATATGGTGTTCCAATTCTTGCATACAATAGACGAATATAGTCATATATTTCTGTAACAGTTCCAACTGTAGAACGTGGATTTTTAGATGTTGTTTTTTGATCAATAGAAATTGCAGGTGATAACCCTTCAATTGATTCAACATTTGGTTTTTCCATTAATCCTAAAAATTGTCTTGCATAACTAGATAGGCTTTCTACATATCTTCTTTGTCCTTCTGCATATAAAGTGTCAAATGCTAAAGATGATTTACCAGATCCAGAAAGACCAGTTATAACTACCAACTTATCTCTTGGTATTTTTAAATTTATATTCTTAAGGTTGTTTTCCTTTGCTCCCTTAATTACTATATAGTCGTTCATTTATTCCTCCAAAAAGAATTCACATAAAATCGCATATAATTATATAACATTTATAAAGAAAAAGCAACCTGTAGTTGGCAGGTTGCTTTTAAAAGAATTATGCGTTGTTTCAAACTATCACATCGACCCGATACCCTTTCTGGGTATAGTAATCGATGTAAAAGTTTATTTCTTTGGACATCTTCTTTTTGAGTTTGTAGGTAATAACATTAGAGTCGCCAGAATTACTTCCGACTTTTATTGCTCCAAGTTTTAATACCATAAAATCGCAAAGATTGTATCCAGACTTGTCGAATTGTTTCTTTATCTCCGGGTGTAAATTTAAATACTCGATGACTATGGTATCATGCCGCTTGCCACCTTGTTCAACAATTTCACCATCCGGAAGGATGAAACCCTTCAAAGTCATGTTTAACACCTCTTTTACAAATAATTCTTAACACAATTTTACCATATTATGTAAAATAATGCAAATAAGTAGTAGCAATATAATTAGTTGATTTATTTAACATAATATGATATAATCTCAAACATGGCATGGATTAGTATGGTGGCAAAGACTTTTTCCATCTAACCTGCCTTAAAAAAACTGGTACAAATCTTTTGCATTTGGAGGTAGCAAATGTACGAAAACACAAGCCGTTCGGATGAACGGCAAGAGCGTTTCCTTATAAAGGCAGAAAAGAAAGAATTGACCTCAGAGGAAATCCTATATCCATCAGAGGTCAAAAGACTTTTGAGGGATGGATTCTCAGTAGAAAAAATCAAAGATTTTGATACAAAGAGAAACCTCGAGGTCTACGAAGTTTCTTGGGCAAACCCGTTTCCAAACGGGATACCGCACATAGTTTACAGTTACTGCATTGGCCTTTTGAACGTTTATCCACGTTCTAAGGTAAATAATTTCGCGCAAGAGCTTTATGTGATCGCGCATAAAGCTTAAGTAAAAAAATGTACCAGTTTTCCCCTGTAGTCTTACTGCAGGGGTTTTTTTCTTTTTTTACTTCAATATTAATATATAATTTATTTTACATAAATAAAAAATATGTTGTATTGTTTTACATAATGTGATATAATCTCACACATGGCAAGTTTTATGATGATGGCAAAAACTTTTTTCATCTTCTTGCCTAAAAAACCAGTACATTGTAAATCTAGGAGGTTTTATGAATACTCCTGACAAATGTAGAGCAAAAACAATAGAGCAAAACCTGAAGGAAAAAGCCTTAGATGGTAACTTTTCAACACGGATGAGGCTCTATCCAAACGAAGCAGAAATGCTTCGACTTCCGGAAAACGGCTTTGATGTTAGATACTTTGGATACAGCACAGATGTATTAAAAGATTCAAGAAAATATCCTTTTGATATCTTTTGGTCATCTACTTTCGAAGTTGCTACACCAATCGCTGTTTATGAATACATTTCAGGACAAACTGAATGTTTCCCTGAAGTAGAGTCTTTTGCGCAGAGGCTTTACGTTTATGCAATGAAAGCGCATAGTAAATAAATAAACCCAGTACTGGTTTTTCCCTTGTTGGCTCACAACAAGGGTTTTTATTTTACATAAATAAAAAAATATATTGTATTGTTTTACATAATGTGTTATAATGCACTCACGGCAATTTTAAAATAAAGACATGAACTCAGGTTTTTTAATATTGCCACTTGAAAAAACTAGTACATTTTAATATTGATTGGAGGTAGGTTCTTTTTTGAAAGAGGAAAGGTTTCGCAATAATGCCCTCGCAAGAGCATTTGAAGGTCATCTTGACATTAATGTGAAATTACCTCCTGAAGTAGTTACAACTCTGCAAGAAGATTCTGGTTTTGTTATTAAAAAAATTCGGAAAAACGTATATAACGTTTCTTGGGCTAGAGCCCTAACTAATATGGAAACAGATAAAGAAATATCCAAATTTATATATGGGAAAAGCAAAAAATTTCCGGATGAGAATCTTGAGTCACTTTCAAAAAAACTCTGCATTGTTGCGCTAAGGTATTTTCACAAATCAGATACTAACTAAAGGATAGGTTCATTTTCATGTACTGGTTTTTCCTCTGCTGGCTAACAGCAGAGTTTTTTATTTATTTGCATTAATTTACATAATATGATATAATTATTTTGGTGATTATTATGAAGAAAAAACGTTCTCAAAAACATTTAGATGAATTTACAAATGCTGCAAATCATTGTGAATTTTATATAATTAAAAAATTATATATAAAGGAAAAAGATAAATTAAAAAATGAAGGTTTTACAGTTGAAAGAATTTATTCAGAAGAAAATGAAATTCCAAAAGCAGGATCATTTCTATTTAAAATATCATGGGATAACCCTCAAGGAGACTTAGCCAATATATTTTATAACATGACAACTAAAGCAATTGAAGATGAGAAAAATGATTATAACAAAAAAGAAAATTCTGATAACAATGATCCAAATAAACAAAATGGAGAAAACGAATTAGGTGAAATTGAATAAAAATATATATTAACAAAAAAGAACAACTTAAAAAGTTGTTCTTTTCCTTTTTATTTATTCTCTTTTTTTGCTTATTTGCTTTATAAATATTTTTCTAATTCTTTAATTTTATCTCTTAATTCTGCTGCTTTTTCAAATTCCATTTGACTTGCATGTTTAAGCATTTCATCAGTAAGTTTTTTAATAATATCAGAAATATCTTCATCTTCTTTTATTTCATATTCAGAAGATACATCTTCAACTATTGTTGCCTTTATTGCCTCTCTTATATCTTTCTTAATTGTTTTTGGTGTTATTCCATGTTCTTTGTTATACTCTTCTTGAATCTTTCTTCTTCTATTTGTTTCAGATATTGCTTTTTCCATGCTCTCTGTTAGTTCATCAGCATACATTATAACTTTACCGTTCTGAATTTCTTGCAGCTCTACCTACTGTTTGTATTAAAGAACGTTCACTTCTTAAGAAGCCTTCTTTATCTGCATCTAATATCGCAACTAGTGATACTTCTGGTATATCTAATCCTTCTCTTAAAAGATTTATTCCAACTAGAACATCAAATTCACCAAGTCTTAAGTTTCTAATAATCTCCATTCTTTCTAATGCTTTAGTATCAGAATGCATATAGTTTACTTTTATATCTAAAGATTTAAGATAAGCTGTTAAATCTTCTGCTTGTTTTTTAGTAAGAGTTGTAACTAAAACTCTCTCGCCCTTTTTCTCTCTTATTCTTATCTCATTTATTAAGTCATCTATTTGATTTTCAACAGGTTTTACTTCTATTTTTGGATCAAGTAGTCCTGTTGGTCTAATAATTTGTTCAACTACATCTCCTTTAGATTGTTCTTTTTCATAATCTGCAGGTGTAGCACTTACAAAAATACATTGATTGATTTTCTTTTCAAATTCATCAAATTTTAAAGGTCTATTATCAAATGCAGAAGGAAGTCTAAATCCATAGTTTACTAAAGACTCTTTTCTAGATCTATCTCCATTATACATAGCTCTTACCTGTGGAATTGTTGCATGTGACTCATCAATAAATAGTAAAAAATCATCTGGAAAATAGTCAAATAAAGTATATGGTGGTGACCCTGGTTTTCTTCCACTAATATGTCTTGAATAGTTTTCTATTCCCTGGCAAAAGCCAGTCTCTATTAACATCTCTAAATCAAAATTAGTTCTCTCCTCTATTCTTTGTGCTTCTATTAGTTTGTTATTATCTTTAAAATATTTTATTCTTTCTTCTAACTCTTCTTCTATTGTTGTTATTGCATGTTTTAATTTTCCTTCTGCTGCAACATAATGTGAATTAGGTCCAATTAATACATGTGCTCTTGTTCCTATTGTTTTTCCAGTTAGTGGATTTATTTCAGCAATTTTATCTATTTCATCTCCAAAAAATTCTATTCTTAAAGCACTTTCTTCTCTATTTGATGGATATACTTCTAATATATCTCCTTTTGCTCTAAATGTTCCTCTTTTAAAATC
>JAEEGL014008282.1_pt1 | contig 15655 bp, 8 predicted proteins | sample 9134231 | NCBI WGS metagenome assembly JAEEGL01 (sample SAMN16246548, study PRJNA631951) | gut metagenome | biome: gut microbiome; feature: rumen; material: fiber-attached | host: Bos | place: Iran: Karaj | collected 2018-10
ACGGTTTCACTCATTCCCCTGCCCCTGCCGTTTCTGGAACTCATTTCGCCGCAGGCCGCCAGCTGGTATCGTGAGTCATGGCAGCTTGCCGGCGTCGATAACGGATGGGGCTATGTTTCGGTTGCGACAGGAAGAACGGCCTTCGCGCTCTGGGGACTCGTCGGATTCTGGGCCATTTACGTTGCAACGATGCGCCTATGTGGTTCGCGCCAGAGAATTCTGCGAATGAGTCATATCCTCGCGGTCACAGGCCTCGTCCTGCTGGCCATGCTGGCCTTCCGTTTTATCGGTCATCCGATATCCCTGGGAGCAACTGGCGAACAGGCAGCATGGCACATCGGACTTCCGGTCAATGCCAATCACACGAGCGCAATATTTGCCCTGCTGTCACTTCTGTCTTTGGGCAGCTTTACCACCAAACGCCATCGAAATACGACCACCAGGCGCACGCTGTGGTTCATCATGTACGCCCTGTTTGGCATTGCCCTCATCATGCTTCGAAGCCGGGGAGCCATCGCCGCATGGTGCGTCGGGCAACTCGTCATCCTCATCTACGTATTCGCCGTTTCGCGCCAGATTAAATGGAAAACCGGTGCAATCATGCTCGCCGGACTCGGCATCATTCTGGCCGGAGTTTTGTTCATTTCGGCACCAACGATCAGTGCCATCAAAACTGAATTCGCCGAAACATCCTTCGAACTGGAAACGACCGAAGATATCCCTGCACCGCAGACACTGTCCAAAACCCAGCTGTACGGCGATTTTCTCAACATGGGCAAAGACTGGGGGCGCACCGGAACCGGACGTTCGGCATTTTACGATGTCTTTCCGGCATACCAGGACTTTTCTTTCCCAAAGCATTTCCGTCACGCAGAGAATGAGTATTGGGAAATACTTCTCGAGTACGGCTGGTTCTGGGGTACAATCTGTATTGCCCTGGGTATTCTTGGATTCCTCGTATTCCTGAAATCATTTTGGAGCAACCGTGACGAACACGGTCTCATGTATGGTTTGCTGGCCGCAATCGTTGCCATCGCCGTTCAGAATATCTTTGATTTTAACCTGAGATACTGGACCGCCGGCATGCCCTTCTGGATTGCATGCGGTGTACTTCAGGCGCGCAGGAATCGCTGGAAATACGGTAAAATTCCCAATGACAGTGCTCCGATCACCACGTTGAAGCGCGTCGAATGGATAGGCGGCAATGGCATTGCCGCAGTCGCCTGCCTGGCAGCCCTCATTACCCTGCCCACGGCCATCGATGGCCAGACGCAGTCCGGAATCCGAAAACTCAATACCGCAATCAACCAATCCTCGATCACCAACGAAAATGTTCAGAAAGCCATCGAAGACAATCTTTCGGTTCGGACCGGAAGCAACAGCCTGCGCAAACTGATCGCACAGGCATACGTCCGCGAAGGTTCCCTGAGACGCTCTACAGAAGAACAAACCAAATACTGGTCGTTGGCCAAACAATGGTATCAGTCTGCCTACGACAAATCCCCCCGCGATCCCCAGACGACACTGCATCTTGCAAAACTGCTGCTCGCCCTTGGTGATGAAAAAGCTGCCGCAGAATACTTCCTCAAAACTGTCAAAAATAATCCCAGACTGACATCACTCGCCATGAATGAGATGTCCGTTTTGAAGGCAGACAATATTATCATCCCAAAAGATTACAATACATTCTCGATACTCATTCAATATCTGATCAGACAGAATCGCTTTGATGACGTTCAGTCCCTCATTGCCCAGAATTCCGAACTCAACGCTCTCGAGGCCGCAAAACTATTGTGCGATCTCTATCTGCATATTGGCTTTGAAGACGGCTGCAATGCACAAATCGACAGTTTTACTGAGTATCCGATGAATATGATGCTCTTTGAACTGAAAAGCGATTATTATATCCGCAACAAACAATACAAAGAGCTCTTTGAATTCATTCAGCAGTCCGAAAATGCACTCAGAAACGAACCGGATTTCTGGCGCAAAAAATTATATATCAGCGTATTTTATGGTCAGATTAACGGAGAAAGCTGGTATCGCGAGCAAATCCCGACCATCTTTATCCACTACAAACGATTTAACTGCAGCTCCAAACGCTGTCTGTTCGAAAATGATTACTACGAAGCCAAATATGCGTTCGAATTAAAACAATACAGCCGTGCTATTCGAAGCGCCAATCATGCGCTCAAATATCGCCCGGGTCATAAAGGAACGCTCGATATTCTCCACGCAGCCCAGAAAGCACAATCCGAAAGGGCATTTGGTAAATAGTTGGAAGTTGTTAGTCGTTAGTCGTTAGTTTACAAGCAATTACAGGGATTGTTTCTGAAGAACGGATTCACTATTCACTATTCACTAACCACTATTTCCGTGGGTTTCACCAACGGCTAATGGCTACGGATATGACGCCCCGTCAGGGCGTGTCTGTTATTTTATTATGCATTCATCCAATAATCATCAGTACAGACGTGTCGCGACACGTCTCTGCAACATCCTTCCAACTCCCCACTTCCAACTAAAATACTAACCACTAACTACTAACGACTAACCACTATTTCTTCACATTCATTCCCGGCGTCCAGTTGTCGATCACCGTGACGCTGGTCACATCGCCGAGAAGATTGGCAAAACCGGCAAACAGCTTGGATGAAATGCCATTCTGAGCCCCTTCGTTTGCACGAAGCTGCGAATTGAGGACCTGTCCTTTTTTTCCTCTCGGGAGTTCCGGGTATTTCAGATTCATGTAGATGCGTTCAATTTTATCTTTTTGATACACGAGGATCGAAATCGTCTCGTCCTGATCGATGCTCTCCACAATACCAACCAGGGAATGCCAGTCATTCCAGCGCCCATCGCGGTTTCTGTCGAACGTGTTGTGGAAGAAGACGAGATCACCGATAGCAGGTTTGGTGCTCTGATAGACGAGTTTTTGACTGAACGCATGCTGATAGAGCTCTGCAATCGTGGGCATGGGTTTTCTGACTTTGCTCAGATCGACGCCATTGATCTGGTATATCGCCATGACGTAGGCCATGGGAAGCGAGTGCGGAGCATTGCCCGGATCAACTTTTGGCGTTTCTTTGCCGGCCTGAGCGGTCTGGGTCACGTACGATCCATCCGGAGCAACCGTTTTGGCCGCGATTGTCGTATTTTTGACCGGAGCTGTCTGAACATCGTGTTTCGGTTCGGTTTTCGCAGCAACGACGGGGGCGGTTTTTGGAGCTGCCTCGGATTCTGCTGCTGCAGCGCCCTTGACCGGAGCGGTCTGAACATTGTGTTTCGGTTCGATTTTCGCAGCAACGACGGGGGCTGGTTTCGGCGCTGCCTCGGATTCTGCTGCTGCAGCGCCCTTGACCGGAGCGGTCTGAACATTGTGTTTCGGTTCGATTTTCGCAGCTACGACTGGGGCTGGTTTCGGAGCTGCCTCGGATTCTGCTGCTGCAGCGCCCTTGACCGGAGCTGTCTGAACATCGTGTTTCGGTTCGGCTTTCGCAGCTGCGACGGGTGCAGGTTCCGGCGCTGGTTCTGGTTCGACGGCTGCGACGGGTGCAGCTTCTTTGACCGGAGCTGTCTGAACATCGTGTTTCGGTTCGGCTTTCGCAGCTGCGGCGGGAACAGGTTCCGGAGCAGCTTCTGGTTCGACGGCTGCAACGGGAGCAACTTCCTTAGCCGGCGCTGTCTGGACAACCGGTTCCGATTTGACTGGATCATCATCGGGAACCTTAAAGGATTTGGGCTGCGCCACATTTTTGGAGGCCGGTTTGTCTGCTGCCGCCAGAAGCACACCAGAATCTGCAGGTTCTGAGGGTTCAGGCGAATTTGCTGCAGCCAGCAAAGACTCCACATCCACACCGGTATTTGAGTCAGCCGCAGGTTTCGCCGCCGGAGCGTCCAGCAATGCACCGACTTCATCCAATGCCTGCATGGCGGCAAAGATATCATCGTCAGCATTATTTGACTGGGAATTGCCATAAGCGAGCAATCCTGCATCATTGGATTCCGCAAAAACACTTCCCGAAAACGTCAGTGCACCCAAAATTGCGATAGTAGTGATAAGTCTGTTTCTCATGTGCAAACCTCCATGTCAGAGCTGCACATGTGCTACACTTTTCACGGGAATGAGGCGAATTTTCCAGGTTTCCCCCCTGCCGCTAATCGTCCTCTTCAATTTCGATATCATCCGGGTCTCTCGCTTTGCCGGTAAGCGGACTCGTATTCAATAATTTTTCAAGCGCCTCGTCCGCCGAAATCTGAACCGGAGATCCATCCAGCGAATCCAAATCCGATTGAGAAATGTCGACCTTCGGAGCGAAGGCATGGTGATAAAAATTATTGACGATTTCGGCCAGGTGAGGCGATGTTTCGGAATCCCCGCTGTAATCTTTCGGATTCATCGAAGAACAAGCAAATCTCGCCCCCATCTTCGATGACAGACAAACCTGAACCATCCGATCCCCAACGACGCCGGAGATGACAAACGGTGCATCACTGCTCATTCTGAACCTGTCAGAGTTCTCAAGCACATCGCGAATACTCTTCAAATCGCTGTTCGTCGTCATCGATGTATCGAACTGTACGGGAAGAGGAACGTCCAAATGCCTGAAAACAGAAGGGAATGCGCGATAAACGCCCGTCATCAGCTCATAGGCTTCAGCCTGTTTCCCCTGTCTGATCAGAATATCCGCACGAATCAGGCGCGCCTGATTCACGACCAATGTCATGCGCGCGGGCATATCCTTTTCGACATCATCCAGCAATCTGAGCGCCGCGGAATCATCCCCTCCGCGCCATGCATTATAGGCTCTCATATGATTAAACATCGGCTGCATGGCTTTTTTCTCTTCATCCACCAGAATACTTTCCTGATACTGGATGAAGAACTCCGAAGTCTGTCTGCCCAAAACATCCGAAATGGCATAATCGTACAGCGGGAAAACGACGTAAAACGGAACGAGAAATGATTTCAGATTTTTGGGATTCAACGCCTCCTTGAATACTTTCTGATTCGTCGACCAGAGACGGCCGGACATATCGCGGTATTCTTTTTGAAGTTCGCGAACTCTCGATCTGATTTCCTTCTTGAAGAGCCAGAAGGGTTCAAGCCGGTAATATGCCTTCAGAGCTTCATTCGTTCTCTTGAGCGCATCATTGCTGATGGCGTAGTAGGAAATGTTATTCCCCATCGAAACCTGCTCCTTGAGCAAGCTGTCATATCCAAGCCGTCCGGGTGCCTCAACGACCGTTTTCATCAGGGCAAACGCACGCTCGGCAAATCCCATCGAAAACAGAATATCGGCCATCATCGTGCGTTCTTCCATTTCGACAGCGATTTGATATCGTTTTTCGACACGTCGTTTTCTGGCTTTGAGCAGTGCAGAAATCGATTTCTGCCAAGTACCGTCCAAAAGATATACCGCAGCCAAATCCACATACGGACTGTTGATGCAATCGCGATCCCTGGCTGTCGTCGCTTTCAGATAATAGCCTATGGCATCATCCAGATGGAGAAAGACTTCGCAGCTGCGTGCATGATTCATCAGCACGACACACGATTTGCCGGCAGAAAACTCGAGCGACCGCGAACTGGCGTAATACGCCTCAAGATGCCTGTGGCGGGCATCTTCCAGTGCCGTCAAATCGTTATAGGCACGGGATGCCCAAAAAGAATTGTGGCCTTTGATGGATTGTTCGGAAATGCGCCTGGCTTCATCGAAGCGATCGAGTTTAATCAATGCCCAGACCGCATCTTCTGAAAGCTCCGCATGATACAAATCTGCCACTTTCTGATGAACATCGATCTCTTCCTGCCGCATATCCAGCTCGGCATAAATATCGGCAAGTTCCTTATAAAACCGCCCATGCCAAACCTGAAGTGAAGAAGACTCCGGCACCTTACTGTCATTCTGACAATACCGTTTCTCAAAAGTATCAATCGTCTTGCGCATGATCTGCATTGCCCGCATGTGATTTCCCTCCCCCATCCAGAAAATCCTCGCCAGACAATACAATGCCCCGATCGAATCCGGGTCTTCTTTCAGAATTTCTTCGGTCTTTTGACGCGCCTTGATGTAATGCTGCGACAATACCAGATCATAAGCCTCATCTTCCGCCTTAGTCTGGAAGATGGAGTCTGCAAATGCGCCGACGGGCAGCATCACACCAAGAAGCATTAAAAACAGACAAGCTATGCAGCAAAGACGCTTAATTGACATCATCAGCACTCAATTCACTTGTTCTTTTCCTCAGTCCCCTGCCCGTTCTCAGAGGCAGAAAAGCTTTGGCCCGGGAATTGCCATTTCCCGGAATTTCGTTATCCCGGGATGTTATCGGCGAATGTGATGCCCCGGAGGGGACATCACAAATGATAAGTATTGAACAGACGTTCCAAAGAACGTCCCTCTATCACAATTAACTATGCAGCAATGTCGAAGACAACCGATGCAGCGGAGCATTCATCGCATCGCGAACGACGACGCCGGCATCTCCGACGCCGGGAGCGAGCTGCAAACGATGCGAGAACAGCGGCTCGCCCAAATCTTCGATATCGCTTGCCGCAACATACATCCTGCCTTTCATGAAAGCATACGCCTGAAGCGCCGGAACCGCCTGGACCAGAGAACGCGTGGATGCGCCCTGAAGACAGCGAGGATCCTCGCGAATCGTGCGGATGATGTCGACCAGACACTCCATCACGGAATCTGCGACGGCCACTTTATTGCGCACGATCTGGCGAACTTCCAGTATCTGCTGAACAGTCACCTGCGGCATCTGGCATTTTTCGCGCGGACGTCCCCAGCTTCGAATGACTTCGAGTTCCGCCGACCGCGATATATTTGTCATGCGAATCTTGAACATAAAACGGTCGAGCTGAGCAATCGGAAGCGGATAGGTTCCGACCGCATCCAGGGGGTTCTGGGTCGCAATGACAAAGAAAAGATCGGACAGTTTATGGGTGACGTTGTCGATGGTGACCTGCTTTTCGCCCATGGACTCCAGCAATGCCGACTGAACTTTCGGAGATGTACGGTTGATTTCGTCGACAAGCGCAATATGCGTAAAAATGGGTCCGCGTCTGAAATAAAACTGATTGGCTTCGGGATCAAAGACCATAACGCCGGTAATATCGCCCGGCAGCAGGTCCGGCGTGAACTGCATTCGTCGGAAGGCACTCATATTTTCCTCGACGCCGTCTGCACTGATGCTTTCGCCAAGCGCCTTGGCCAGCGTCGTCTTGCCGCTGCCGGGAAAATCTTCGAGCAGCACGTGACCGTCCGCGAGCAAAGCCACAAGAATGAGGTCGATGACATTGTCCCGTCCCATGACATCGTAACGCATGCGGGATTGCAGAAGTTTTACAATTTCAATGTTAGGATCTGTACTTTTTTCCATTTTTTCACCCTGAGACAGCGACCATGACGGCGCATTTTTATGCGCCCGATTTTTCCTAACATACCGTTTCGAACGCACGCATAAAAGAAAATTCGTTGGGCGTATCCGTTTACGGATAGCCCAGCGCATTCCGCGTATTGCCGCAGGCAATAGCGGAAAAACCAAAAAACAATGCTTTTCGAGGTTGCCCAAAATAACAAAATGATTAGTATGCGCGCCGCTTTGGGAGCACACGAATCAAAGCTCGCGGATGTGCCCCCGCCCCATACGTTAACGAGGTAAAACATGGCCTGGCAATATAGTGACAAAACAAAAATCCTGTTTATGAATGCCGTCAACGGCAACGACAAAAGCCACTTTGGCGAAATCGAAGATGCAGACGGCGTCGGCGAACACGGCTCCATTGCATGCGGCGACGCCATGCGGTTTTATTTTAAGGTAAAAAAAGGCGCGACACCGCTCGAGGACAAAATCATCGCCGCCAAATATTCGACATTCGGCTGCACGAGCGCGATTGCATCCAGCGAAGCCCTCTGTGAAATCATCGAAAAAGGCGATTACACGCCCATCGAAGCCCTCAAAATTCGCAACGAAGATATCGTCCAGTTCCTCGAAGGTCTGCCGTCGCAGAAGATCCACTGCTCCGTCATGGGCGCCGAAGCCCTCGAAGCTGCCGTCGCCAATTGGGCAGAACGCCGCGGCGTCGATCTCGAAGCCATGGGCATCAAGCTCGGACTCAAGGAAGATGAGGGTTCGCGCCTCGTCTGCACCTGCTTCAACGTGACCGAAGCCGAACTCAAACGACGCATCGTCGAACTCAACCTGCACACCATCGAAGACGTCATCGGCGCACTCAAGGCCGGCGGCGCCTGCGGCGCATGTCAGCATGCCCCCGGCGGCATCCAGGATTTGCTCGACGAACGCTGGGGCGTGCAGTCCGAAGAAACCACGCAAAACACGGCTACTCCCAAACTCTCCCCCTTCCAGCTCGCAAAAAAAATCGAAGCCGTCATCGAAAAGGAAGTTCGCCCGATGCTCGCCGATGACAACGGCGATGTCGAAATCATCGATATTAAAGAGAATCTCGTCTACGTCACGCTGACCGGCGCATGCGCCACCTGTCCGGGCGCCAGCGGAACCATCCAGTACGTCATCGAAAAGAAATTACGCGAAAACGTCGATGATTCCCTCAGAGTCATTCAGGTGTAACCGGTTTTATTCTGTCTGCAGGTTACCATCACGCCTGCGGACAATCCCAAACAGAGGCAAATTAAATGATATATTTGGATAACAATGCAACGACGCGGGTTCCCCAGGAAGTTATCGACGCGATGATTCCGTATTTCGGCGAGACCTATTTTAATCCGAGCTCGATGTACGAAGCTGCAAAAATATCGGCCGCCGCGCTCGAAAATGCACGCAAAACCGTCGCACATTTTGTCGGTGCCGAAAAATCCAGCGAAATACTGTTTACATCCTGTGCCACCGAATCGAATTCCACTGCCATCCGCGGTGCCGCGATGGCCAATCCCGCCCGCAGACACATCATCACCTCGGAAGTCGAACATCCGGCCGTCCTGGCCCTTTGCGAAGAACTCGAGCGCGAAGGCTACGAAATCGACCGCATCGGCGTCAATGAACGCGGTGAACTCGATATGAAGGCTTTTGTCAAAGCTCTCAAACCAGGAAAAACCCTCATGGTCTCGATCATGTATGCCAACAACGAGACCGGCGTCGTCTTTCCCATCGAACACCTCGCCAACATTACCAAATCGACCGATCCCAAAATTCTGTTTCATACCGATGCGACGCAGGCCGCCGGAAAAATCGCCCTCGACGTGAGCAATGAGCTCAAAAATGTCGATTTTCTGTCATTTTCGGGCCACAAAATTCACGCTCCCAAAGGCGTCGGCGTGCTCTTTATGCGCACAGGTGCACCCTGCCGGCCGTTCCTCTATGGCGGTCACCAGGAACGCGGACGCCGCGGCGGCACCGAAAACATTCCCTATATCGTCGGACTTGCCAAAGCCTGCGAACTGGCCGAAAAGCGAATTGCCAACAACGATCGCATGACAGCCCTGCGCGATCGCCTCGAAGAGGGTCTGCTCAAAATTCCCTACGTCGTCATCAACGGACGCGGCGCCGAACGCCTGCCCAACACCACGAATGCGGCTTTTCACTACATCGAAGGCGAAGGCATCCTCTATCAGCTCGATCTCGAAGGCATCTGCGCCTCGAGCGGTTCTGCCTGCACCTCCGGTTCGCTCGATCCCTCGCACGTTCTGCGCGCCATGCATGTGCCTTTTACGGCCGTGCACGGTTCCATCCGCTTCAGCCTGAGCGACGAAACGACCGAAGCCGACATCGATCACGTCATCGAAGTCATGCCCAAAATCGTCGAAAATCTGCGCAAACTCTCCCCCTACTGGGACAACGAAAAACAGGCTCCGCGCGATATGTCCCTCATCGTCGAAAAGAAATAATTCTTTTTTTGGGGTGCCGGCCTTTTCGCCTGCGGCGAATACGGCCGGCCTGGGCGCCGCTATGCCCGCGGGCATACGCTGCGCCATTTTTTTCGAGTGGTTAATGAGTACGGAATTCCTCAAAAAAATCCAGAGCCTGCACCACCGCATCCGTAACGATATCATCGACCATTCTGCCGATGTTCCCAACCGGAATGCTGCAGTTTCACAAAAGATCCGGCGCTGGATCTGCCGAATACTCATCCTTTGTTTTATCCGGCAAAAGGGGTTTATTCAGGACGAATTCCGCGAAATCATTTCCAAAGCCTGCAGTCCGGACAGCCTGAATCCCTTTTTGGATTCAGAAATTCTTCGCCCCGAAAACGACGCATACCTCGATATTCAGTGCATTCCTCCGCAGTATTTGAGTGAACTGGAACAGCTGCTTTCGCAGTCCGTCTGGACGCTCGATGAAGATACCGGCGATCCGTCGGCCATCCATCCCGGTTTTCTGGAAAAAGTATTCGAAATCCTCAATGAACGGAGCAATGAACTCGGCGCATACTACACGCCCCCCAAAATCGTGCGTTTCATGTGCCGCGAAAGTCTGATTTCATTGCTTCAGACCGAAGTAACATCGCAGGAAACTGAGTCCCTGCGCCGTTTTATCGAAACACATGACGCATCATGCCTCACATCGCATCAATTCGATGTTCTCAAAAACAGGATGCCGAAAATCATGGTTTGCGACCCCGCTGCAGGTTCAGGAGCTTTTCTGATCGGGATGTGCCATGAACTTCTGGCAGCTCAGCTGGTTCTCGAACCCGACGCCGATCCCCAAAAACTTAAAAACCATATCATTCTTCACCAGCTCCACGGTACCGACATCGATTCAGAGGCGCTCGCCATTGCGCGCTGGCGCCTCAGACTTTTGCTGATGGCGGATGAAAAGGAACCCCAGACGCTTTGCAGCAGGGATTTTAATCTTTATGCAGGCAATGCCCTGATAAATGGCCAGGATGGAATCGATTTCGAAATAATACAGCCGGACGGATTCGACATCGTCATCGGAAATCCCCCTTACGGCATCAGGCTTTCCGGATCAGAACGAACACAGTATAAGAAGATATATCCCTGTCTGAAATGCCGGTTCGATATATACATGGTGTTTTTCATGCTCGGCATGAAACTGACGCGAAATACATTATGTTACATCACCCCCGACAAATGGCTGTCCAAATCGTTTGCCCAGGATTTTCGCCAAAACTGCATGATTCCCAACATGACCAAAATCCTGCATCTCGGAAATGACATATTCGATTCGGCACTCGTCGATTCCGTCATTTCCATTTTTCAAAAGCCGGCTTCGCAGCATCTCTGCATCCTTGCTGCAGATGCAGATCATTCATGTCATATCATCAACGAAATCGACAAATCCCAAATACCTTCTCCCTTTTTGATCGACCAGTATTTTCAGTCAGATATCCCGCCAATCATCGCACAATTCGAGAGCCTTCCCCATCGATTTGAAGAATATGCGCACTGCGAATATGCCTGCGCCAATCCGACGGCAGCCTACAAAATCAAGCCATATATCCGCGATGCTCAGATTCCCGAACCGAATGAATTCAGGATCATCAATACCGGACTCATCGATCCCTTTACGCATCGCTGGGGCAAAAAGGATATGCGCTATCTCAAATCGAGCTACCCCTATCCCGTAACAGATGCAGATTCCATCCGTCTTGTATTCGGGGAATCCAGTCTCGAGCGAGTCAGAGCGCCTAAGCTCATTATCAAAGGACTGAATTTGCTGGATTGCTGTATTGATATTGAAGGACGATTGATGCCTTGTGTCGCGACGCTCATCGTCTGCTCCAAATCAGTGGATTTGCTCATGATTCTGGCGGCCATCATCAATTCATCCGTTATCCGGCAGTATATTCGCGCCAAATATATGTCGAGCAGCTACTGCGGAGGTCTTTTGTTCACGCCGGCGATGATCAACCAGATTCCCGTCCCGGATTTGAGTGATCTGACCGCATGGCAGGATGTGATTGATGCCGTATCTTCGTATCTGAACAGCGAATCCCCATGTGGTGAGCTGCATTCCCAAATCGACAGTCTTGTACGGAAGCATCTGGGGATATAAACGAACTCGCGGAATCGTCTCAAAACGCGCAGAAACAAATCAGCTATTTTTGCTGCTGTTTAAACTCTGAACATATTGCGTATAAATCCGGTCCGAAAGATAGATCGTCTGTGGTTTCAGGAAATTGAAATAGCCGGGATTGTTTTTCGCATAAGTCACTTCGCACTGATCGGGGATTTCCAGCGCGGAGACATTCCGGTTTGAAAACCTGAGTTCCTTTTCCGGCAGTATCGTGTACTTTTCTGAACAGATATCGGCGAATCCTATCCAGGTATTCGTGGGTTCTTCAAAAGTATATTCAAACACATATTTGTTGTAGTGTCTGCAGACAGCTTGAATATGACCTTTTGCAGTTGCCTGAGGGGTTAAGCTGTTATCCATGTTGGCGCGAAAAAGCCGGCGCAGCAAACCGGGTGCTTTGACGGGAACAGCCGTCTCAAAGGGCGAACGTTCCTCCATGACATTGCGTATCGCGGTCAGAAGGACGGCGGCATCCGCAGGTCGTTTGGAAATCTCCGGTGCAAGCAGTGAACGAAGAAGTGCGATGAATTGCGGAGAAATCCGGATATTCTTTTCTGCAAAAACAGTCTCGAATTCCATGGAGAAAACGTCGTGCGAGATTTCGTATGGCGGAACGCCGCAAAGAAGATGTACAGCTGTCGCACCGAGTGCGTAAAAATCCGACTGAATTCGGGATTCTCCCATCAGCTGCTCGGGCGCCATATAACCGAACGTACCGGCTACAGTAGAAGATTCCGACTGTTTTTGTGGGTTGGCAACGGAACCAAAATCGATCAGGTACACTTCCACGCGTCCATGCATATCATTATATAAGATGTTGGACGGCTTGATATCGCGATGCAGAATCGGCGGTGTGTAACGATTCTGCAATTCATACAGAATTTTCCCGATGCCGCAGAGAATATCCAGCACCTCGCGATCCGAAAACTTACGTCCCTGTTCGAGAAGACTCTGAAGAGAGGGGTATGGAATATATTCCTGAATCAGATAACTCGTGGCATTTGTGACTGCTGCATTCACGTTTTTATAATATTTAGGGACTCCGCGCACATCTATCGTTTTGAGGGTTTCGGATTCACGAAGGAACAGATCAACCTGTTTGTAGTTGTCATAGAACTTGAGTTCCTTGACGGCAACTTCTTCACCGCTTCGCAAATCTTTGGCCAGCCATGTTCTTCCGCATGAGCCTTCGCCGAGAAGTCGAAGATAAATATAGTCTTTTTTTAAGACATCCGGTACTTGTAAACAGTCGGAGTTCATAGAGTCACCCTCGTCCGGCAATGTATATTAAAGAAATGCTTTATGTCGGGAAATGGCACAGGGAATGGCATACTGTCAGCAAATACGGCCTTATCGTCATATCTGATGGGATCGACATAACAGAGAATGGGAAATGCATCACCGACATGCAGATTCAGAAAAACATCGCTATATGTCGTGACCTCATGCCGCACGGTGTACGTATGTTCCCCATACGAAAAACTGAAACGATAGCGCATTTTGAATTCCGGCTGCATGTGACAATGGCAAACCATGCCGCTGTCTTTGCGTGCTTTATCCCAGACATTGTTTAAATACACATCGTCTCTCGGCATATATTCCATGCTTTCCACTGTTGCCATGCACTTGCTTCCGAATTTTATGAGTTTCCTGATTTGTTCGTTACTCTCTTTGTAGAGTCCCGGAACGCTCTCCCTTCCGAAAATCAAAACGAGGAGAGAATAAAGAATTCCAAGAACAATGCCGCCTCCCAAAATGTATATGATGATAAGAATTAAGAGATAAATGAACTCATAATAAGAGACATACTTCAAAAACAAGCACAAAATGGCACCAAAAAGTGAAAATACCAACACGAGAAGAGGTAATATAAATATTATCAAAAATGGCCATAAAATCTTTTCAGCTTTAAAGAAATCGACAATATAGAGTCGTTTTTTGATGAGCCCCAATCGCGTCAGATGCGGCAGCGGTTTGTAGCATTCCGGCAATTCCATGCGCGGCGTTTTCTCCGAAAGCCGCATCCAGAGTTCGAGATTTCCCGGCTGCCCGTATTTCCTCACATTTCGCAGAGCATCGTTCCAAGTATTCAATTCGCGATAGGCATTTTCCTCGGTTCCCAAAAGTTCGACAAATCCGGGGCGATTCACGATACCAAAGTCATTCTTAAAAAATGCCTCGAACAGCTTCTGAAGCGTCACATAATCGCAAAGGCGCGTGTCGCAGCGCGGATCGAGCATTTTCCGTAACACGGACACGACGGGACGCGGCACAGTCTGAAGGTGGGGATCGATGACGATGCGAAAATCGGTTACCTGCATACTCCCCGGATTCATTCCGCTCAAAAGATGCACGAGCGTTGCCCCCAGGGCATAAATATCGCTTCCGGGGCAGGGATTCCCGGTCAGCTGCTCCGGCGGCATATAGCCATACGTCCCGGCAATCGTCGAACCACCCCCCTGCACCAGCGGATTTGCCACGGCTCCAAAATCGATGAGAAACACCGAAAAAGATTCGTCGGCATTCTCCCTCACCATGATGTTGGACGGTTTGATATCGCGATGAATGACCGGAGGATCGTGGCGATGAAGCCGCTCAATGATTGCAATGAGCTTGGATGCCAGCTGAAAGATTTGACTCAGCGTGAACCGATAACCGTCCTTCATCATCTGTTCGAGAGAGAGGCCGTCGATCCATTCCTGGACGATATATGCCGAAGGCATGTCGCCATCGAGAGCCTCAATGGATTCGTAGAATTCCGCAATTCCCGACAGCTTCAGCCCAGACAAAATGCGGCTTTCGCGCTGAAAAAGCTCGTACTCCTTCCATGCCTGAATCGACTGGATCTGCAGCGACTTTATGGCAACAATTTTACCGTCACTGAGGCGCTGGGCCTGGTATATTTTGCCCTGAGCACCCTCACCGATTTGATGCAGCAAACGATATTTGTCCGCCAAAGCCGGAGGTGTCGAAACGTTCTCCTGCTGCATTGCCTCTGGCTCTTGCTCCGGGGCGTATTGTGTCGGATCTGCGGCGTATTGTGCCTGTTCTTCAGTCATGCTCGATTCTGTATTTTAAAAGGCCTAATCAGTGTCATCATTCAGCACGGGTTGCTTCCAAATGGCTGTATATAACCGGGGTCATCATATCGCATCACGTGTGGAATCAGTTAATTGAATTTTTTGGCAATAACAGAGCTTTTATTTTTTGGGTATTGACAACCCAATCCTTTGCGCGTATAAGGCGCGCTCGTTGAAACGCTCTGTAAGAGCGGTTTGACGCATTCCGAGATCGTTTAATGGTAGGACGACGGGTTCTGACCCCGTTAATCTAGGTTCGAATCCTGGTCTCGGAATTCCCTGGCTAACCGACGAGTCGGGGATGCCGTTTCACGGCAGAAAGTCCTGATCCGAGATCGTTTAATGGTAGGACGACGGGTTCTGACCCCGTTAATCTAGGTTCGAATCCTGGTCTCGGAATTGTGGCGGGTTCGTCTAGTGGCCTAGGACGCTGGCCTCTCACGTCGGTAACACGGGTCCGAATCCCGTACCCGCTGCTCCAAAAAATCGACCTCCCACGGAGGTCGATTTTTTTTTGCCTTTTTTCCGCCAAATTTTGTTCCAGG
>JAEEGL014468082.1_pt1 | contig 15655 bp, 11 predicted proteins | sample 9134231 | NCBI WGS metagenome assembly JAEEGL01 (sample SAMN16246548, study PRJNA631951) | gut metagenome | biome: gut microbiome; feature: rumen; material: fiber-attached | host: Bos | place: Iran: Karaj | collected 2018-10
CATTCGTATAGATGTTATAGAAGCAGCCCCCGACCCGACAAGCGTGCCAAAGGCCGTTGCCACGCTCATAAGCGGGAGAGTAACAGTCAAGCCAGAAATTGCCAATGGTCCAACAATTTGACCGATGAAAATTCGGTCTACAATATTATATACCGATGTTGCGACCGTAGCAATAATCGCCGGCATAGAATACTGCCATAGCAATTTAGCAAGATTCTTTTGTTCTAACTCCGTGTCTACCTTTGCGTTCCGCACTTATGAACAGACTTTCGATTCGGGCACAAAAATAAGAAAAAAACGATTGGTGTAATAATTAAAGCATGAATACACGGTTCAATTTACCTTTTCTATTCGCAAAGTTACCGATGTAACACCGTACAAACTATCATTGAACGTTGCAGGTTCTATGGTGAATAAATTTTTCCCTTCTTGCATTCGATTTGAATATAAAATGGTGTTTTTCAGCAAAATAGAACCATCTGACTGTTTTTCTCCCTTATAATCCTTTTTTTCATATACGGGAAATGCGATGGGAATTGTTGCTGTTTCGCCTTTAGGCGACATATAGCCTAACAATATGGGCAACATCGTATATGGGAAATTAGGTAAATGTTTGATTTCAAGTACGACATTGTACAATTGAAAAGAATCCTTGGTGTTAACAAAATCAAAGACATACGGTTTCGACGCACACATAACAGAATCTTCCACGGAATACGTCTGTTCAAATGCGACATCACTGCTTTCACATGAAAACATAAATATCACACTTGCCAGTATTATTCCCCAAAGAAGTCTTTTCATGCTTTAAAACCAGCTTGAACCATCAAAACAATGTGTACACAATCTTTCTTTCGGCAGTCCTATTGCATCAACAAGTTCTTGTACAGTATTAAATCTCAACGACGACAAACCAAATCTATCTCTAATCTCGTCAACCATTTTCTTGTGCTTTTCCGAAGTGTCGTCAACATATTCTTCTAGATTTTTATCATCCCTTCCTTCGTATTTTTCTATGATTGAACGAGTTATCAATTCTGTATCTCTTTTTGACGCAGAAAAGTTCAAGAAACGGCAAGAGTAAATAAGTGGCGGACAAGCGATACGCATGTGGACTTCTTTTGCTCCACAATCATACATTTCGGCAACGTTGCCACGCAACTGCGTTCCGCGTACGATTGAATCGTCGCAAAATACAACTTTTTGACCATCAAGCATTTGACGGTTCGGAATCAATTTCATCTTTGCTACAAGATTTCTTATTTCCTGATTTGCCGGCGTAAAGCTACGAGGCCATGTAGGTGTGTATTTTACAATACCACGTTTGTATGGAATACCTTTTTCAATTGCATAACCAATTGCATGTCCTATACCAGAATCAGGAATTCCGCACACAAAATCGGCATCGGTCGGGTCGTTTTGTGCCGCTTTTTGTCCAAGCGAACAACGAACTTTATCAACATTGATACCTTCATAATCCGAAGACGGGAAACCGTAGTAAACCCACATAAACGAGCAAACTTGCATCTTGTCGTTCGGCTTGCGGAGCACTTCGCAACCATCGGCAGTCATTCTCACAATCTCACCCGGTCCGACGAATTTGTCGATTCTAAATCCTAAATTATGAAAGGCCGTCGGTTCGCTCGAAACAGCATAAGAATTTTCTTTCTTAGCAATTGTCACAGGTGTTCTTCCAAGTTTGTCACGAGCGACGATAATGCCGTCCTCTGTCAAAATCAACATGGAACATGAGCCTTTTACCTTCTCATACACATTTTCGATACCAGCGACAAAATTATCTTTTTCGCAGATTAGCATTGCCACCACTTCGGTTGGATTGGTGTCGCCAGAACTTAACTCTGCAAAATGAAGATTTTTCGCCAACAATTCGCTTTCAAGTTCTTTCATATTGTCAAGACGAGCAACTGTAACCACTGCAAAACGTCCAAGATGAGAATTGATAGCAATAGGCTGAGCATCAGTATCGCTGATGACTCCAATGCCAGATTCTCCACTCAATTTCGGCAAACTTTCTTCGAATTTTGTACGGAAATACGTATTTTCAATATTATGAATTGTTCTACGAAAGCCCGTTTCCTTGTTAAACGTCGCCATACCAGCACGCTTTGTTCCAAGATGCGAATTGTAATCTGTTCCGTAAAATAAATCCGTTACGCAATTTTCCTTTGAAATAGTACCAAAAAAACCACCCATGTCCTGAAAATTTTCTGCTACGAAATTAGATGTTTTCGCTCACACTTGACAACATTACGACAATCAAGTTATTAACAGATAAGAACAATGCGATAAGAAAATCACGTAATATTTGTCTCCATCGACCAATGTTGCTATCCTACCCAAAATAAAATTCTTTTGTAAGTTTTTTATATTCAACCGAATAAATATTTTTATCTTCCCGAACGTGGAGTGTTCTTGTTTGTAACGGTTGCCATTTTCGCGAAAAACTAAGAATGGTTCGGTTTGGTTTACAGTCACTTGTAAAAGGAAAGACGGAAATGTCTTGTGCGAGCATTATGGAATGCTGTATGGCAGCGGAAATAAAGTTCTCCTTTTCTTGAAACGGCACAATTATCGCAACTTGACCTATTGGAGACAATATTTTTTCGACGCACGAAAATAATATGTCGGGAGTAAGATTTATGGTATGTCGCGCAAGGGTTTTACGTAAATCTTTGTTTGTGAGACCATTAGAAAAGAACGGCGGATTACAAATTATGCCGTCGAATTGAACATTTGTGGATGAAAGATCTTGTAAACTTTGTGTTTTTACAGTGATTCGTTCTTTCCAAGGACTATTGCGGACGTTTAACGTCGCATCGGCAATTGCTCCTTCATCAATGTCAATTGCAGTTATTGGGCAAGGATACTTTTGTGCCATCATCAAGGCGAGAATACCCGTTCCTGTTCCAATGTCGAGAATTGATTTTGGATGTTCGAATGTCGCCGAAGCACCAAGAACGACTGCATCTGTTCCTAATTTCAGGGCAGAATGTTCCTGACTGATGGAAAACTGCTGAAATCGAAATGAATTCATTAGAGGAAATCGTCGAAGTCGTTGCTATTGACGTCGCTTCTCTTTGGCGCAGGACTATTTCCATAGCATGGAGAGACCCAGTTTGCTGGTTTTTCGAAATCGCCGAATGTATAACCTAATTCTTTTTTGTGTTCAATACAGTCAGTGATGTAATATGCAAATACCGGCATAGCCATTCTCGCGCCTTGTCCGTGAGCGAAACTACGGAATCTGATGCTTCGTTCGTCTCCTCCGACCCAAATACCCGTCACAAGTTCAGGTGTGAATCCCATGAACCAACCATCTGCATGGTCGTTGGTCGTACCTGTTTTACCAGCAAGTGGGACTTTTATTCCGTAGCGTGTACGTAACGAAATTGCCGTTCCGTATGCTTTTGCTTCTCTATCAACCATATTTACAACATTCTGAAGCAAGCCAACCATCTGATAGGCGACTTCTTCGCTGATAGCCTCGTTTTGCACAGGAGAGAACGTAGCCAACACGTTTCCATACTTGTCTTCAATTTTTGTGACAAAAATTGGGTCGGTGTGAATACCCTTGTTCGGGAATGTGCTATATGCACCGACCATTTCGTGTAGCGTAAGGTCGGCAACACCAAGACAGATAGACGGAACAGGGTCTATGTGGCTATATAATCCCATTTCGTGAGCAAGAGCCACAACTGGTTCTGGTTTAAGCAACTGCATAAGTTTTGCCGAAATCCAGTTATTTGACGTCGCCAATCCCCATGCGAGCGAAACCATTTCTCCATTACGAGCCTTGTCGGAGTTGCTCGGTGTCCACATTTGATCGTTTATATAGAACGATGTCGGAACATTTGCGAACTGTTTGCACGGCGAGATACCTTCCTGCATTGCAAGCGTGTACAAGAACGGTTTGAACGTAGAACCGACTTGTCGTTTTTGTTGCATAATGTGGTCATATTGGAAAAACTCATAGTCAATACCGCCGACAAAAGCCTTCACATGACCAGTCTTTGCTTCCATTGACATCATTCCGCACTGTAAGAAACTCTTCATCCATTTTATTGAGTCCAGAGGCGAAATAACAGTGTCGATAGCTCCGTTCCACGAGAATAAGGTAGTCGGAACAGGCTTGTTGAAAACTTCCATTACTTCGTCCCAACTCATGGATTTTCCACCCATTGTTTGATAGCGTTCGCATTGTTTGATAGATGCTTTTACACGCGCGTTGTATTCGTCCGTTGTAAGGTTTGATGCAAACGGAGCTTTAGGATTTTTCTTATTTTCGTTGAAAAATGCGGGTTGAACATTTTCCGACATGTGCTTTCTTACAGCATTCTCGGCATATTCCTGCATACGGGAATCCAAGGTCGTATAAATGCGTAGGCCATCACTATAAAGATTGTAATACACACCTGGCGATTTTTCGTTTTTATTGCACCAGCCATAGAGCGAACTTGTTTCCCATAGAATGGAATCGCGAGTATACATTTCTCCACTCCAATAATTTTTCCGTTCTGGTTTTTTGGCCGTCATCGTTGTACGAAGCCATTCTCTAAAATATGGAGCAATACCGTTTGTGTGGTCTATTATTTTAAATTTCAGCTCCAAAGGCAATTCTTTCAATGAATCGTATTCGGCTTTGCTCAGTTTATCGTAGCGAACCATTTGACTGAGAACCACATTACGACGAACTTTAACCGTATCGGGATTTCTTCTTGGATTAAACAACGCAGGATTTTTCAACTGACCAATCAACATTGCCGCTTCCTCTATTTTAAGTTGACTTGGTTCTTTGCTGAAATAGACTTCCGAAGCCATTTTAATGCCGTTCGCATTATGAAGAAAATCAAATTTGTTAAGATAGAGCGTAATGATTTCTTCCTTTGTATAGGCTTTTTCCAACTTTATTGCAATTACCCATTCACGCAATTTACGAAGAACTATGTCTACAGTGTTGTCGAATTTCTCGCGCGGGAACAAAAGTTTTGCCAATTGCTGAGAAATGGTACTACCACCTCCAGAATTCTTATTTCCGCCTAAAACTGTCTTGAAAGCCACACGGAACAAGCCTCTGTAATCTACACCAGAATGATTCAAAAAGCGAGCGTCTTCTGTTGAAATAAGTGCATCAACCAAGTATGGAGGAAGGTCTTCGTATGCACACTCGATACGATTTTCTTTGAAAAACGTTCCCATTTGCACACCGTCGGCGCTGATGATGTTTGTCGCCAACTTTGTCTGTGGGTTTTCGAGTTCCTCAATCGTCGGCATAAATCCTAATTTCCCGGCAGAAATGAGTGAAAATAATATTATGGCAAAAAGCATTGGGACAAGAATGCAGCACCATAATATAATGTACCATTTTTTATGGGATTTTTCCCCGTTTGGTCTTTCTTGCATAATTCAAAAATTTGTACCAAAGTTATGGAATCTCTGTTTATTTTAAAAATTCTGAGTTCCTTTTTTTATAGAGTAATGAAATACATTTAGTTATGCGTCCTTAAAAAACTTATGTTCAAAAATAAGAAGATAAAACACACCTATTGTAATTGCACAGTCGGCAATATTGAATATTGGTTTAAAGAACGTGAATGGTTCCCCACTCCATATCGGAAACCATTCTGGGAATGTTCCCCGTAGGACAGGACAGTAAATCATATCGACAACGCGACCTTGAAGGAATGGCGCATAACCGCCTGATTCTGAAAACATTTCTGCAACTGTCCCGTATGTACTTTCGTTGAAAATCAATCCATAAAAAGCACTGTCGACGATGTTTCCCGCCGCTCCAGCCAATATTGCACTCATGCCGAGAATAACTCCGAGCGGAGCATCGCGTTTGACGAGTTTGTGTATGTAAACGCCTATGATTATTGATGCTACAAGTCGAAACATGGTAAGGGCAATTTTTCCCCATACGCCTCCAAAACTCATTCCAAAGGCGAATCCGGGATTTTCTACAAAATAGATGAAAATTCTGTCACCAATGACAGGTATCATTTCATCTAAATGCATAGTGGTTTTCACTAAAATCTTGGTCATCTGATCAATAACCAAGATTAGCACTACTAAAAAAATTGCCCAATGTTGTTTTTTCATAGCAACGGACTCTTTTTCTTTTCAGACTGTTTCGCGTCAATACTTAATGTTGCATGAGGAACGGCACGAAGTCTTTCTTTCGGAATCAGTTTTCCCGTTTCGCGACAAATACCATAAGTCTTGTTTTCAATACGAATAAGGGCTTCTTTCAAGTGTTTGATGAACTTTTCCTGACGTTCAGCCAATTTGCCTGTTTCCTCTTTCGACAGATTAGACGCACCTTCTTCGAACATTTTGAATGTAGGCGACGTGTCTTGAATGTCGTTTCCGTCAAGGTATTGGATAGATTTTTTCAATTGCTCATAATCGCGGTTTGCCTTTTCAAGCTTTTCCAAGATTATTTGTTTGAACTCTTCTAATTCTGCATCGGAGTATCTTACTGCAGGTTCATTTTGTCCGTTCTTTTCTGTGCTCATAATGATTTCGAATTACAGGGTTAAACTTTTTGAATTGTCATATATGTTTGAATATCAGCATCAATATCAACTAACTTTTTGTCGTCGCCGTTAATCGCATCGACTAACTGAATATCATTACAAAGTGTTTCCGAAGCAATGTAGCTCTTGTGTTTTTCAATAGCCTGATTGATTGCGTCGTGTTTCTGGATTGTAAGAATGATTTTGTCGGTCACGTCGAAACCACTGTCTTTACGCAGATTTTGAATTCTGTTGACAAACTCGCGTGCGATTCCTTCAAATTTCAATTCTTCTGTCAACGTCGTATCCAAAGCAACTGTCAAATGACCTTCGTTTGCGACTTCCCAACCTGGAATATCCTTGGAAATGATTGTCACATCGTCGAGCGTCAAATCGATGGTTTGACCATTCACAACAATTGTTTTTGAACCTGTCTGTTCAAATTCATAAATCTCCTCGTTGCTGAATGCCGTGATTTGTGCAGCCACTTCCTTCATCGATTTTCCGCATTTCGGACCTAAGGCCTTGAAATTCGGCTTGATAGTTTTTACAAGTACTTGCGAAGCATCTTTCAGCAAATCAATCTCTTTGATATTTACTTCAGCCTTGATAATATTTTCAACAGCCTTGATGTTTTGTTCAAATTCATCGTTCAAGATAGGAATGATGATTCTTTGAAGCGGTTGTCTCACTTTTATTGCAACTTTTCTTCGCAGAGCAAGAATCATCGACGAAATATTTTGTGCAAGTTCCATTCTTGTTTCCAAAGTCGTGTCTATTTGCGACTCGTCGGCCTTTGGGAACGTAGCCAAGTGAACTGAACTGACGTTGAAGCGTTTCGTCACTTTGTTAAGGTCGCAGAATAACTGGTCGGCAAAGAACGGAGCGATTGGCGCCATGAGCATGGAGACCGTCTCCAAACAAGTATATAATGTCTGATAAGCAGAAATCTTGTCGGTGTTCTTTTCGCCTTTCCAGAAACGTTTTCTCGACAGACGGACGTACCAGTTGCTCAAATTGTCGATTACGAAATCTTGAATCATTCGGCCCGCCTTTGTCGGCTCAAAATTGTCGTATTGTTCTGTCACATTTTTAATCAATGTATTTAATAATGACAGAATCCAACGGTCAATTTCGGGACGTTGGTCGTTCGGAACAGGAGATTCCTGCATTGCAAAATTGTCGAGATTTGCATAGAGCGAGAAGAACGAATACGTGTTGTACAACGTACCGAAAAATTTACGTTTGATTTCTTCAATTCCATCGGTATCGTATTTCAAATTGTCCCATGGAGACGAATTTGTAATCATATACCAACGAACTGGGTCGGCGCCTTGTTCTTCAATTTCCTTGAACGGGTCTATTGCGTTGCCAAGACGTTTCGACATTTTATTGCCGTTTTTATCGAGGACTAATCCATTGGAAATCACATTTTTGAAAGCGACACTGTCAAACAACATCGTTGCAATTGCATGAAGTGTGAAGAACCAACCACGTGTTTGATCAACACCTTCGGCAATGAAATCCGCAGGAAACACAGTCTTGAACGTTTCTTTGTTTTCAAAAGGATAGTGAATTTGCGCGTATGGCATCGAACCAGAATCAAACCAAACATCGATAATATCCGTTTCACGGTACATCTTCTGACCTTTCGGCGAAACAAGAATAATATTGTCAACGTATGGGCGGTGAATGTCGAATTTATTGTAGTTTTCCTTTGAAAAATCACCAACGACGAAGTCTTTCAACGGATTCTCCTTCATAAATCCAGCCTTGATAGACAAATCAATTTCGTTTTTCAATTCTTCCAACGAGCCGATGCACTTTTCTTCGGTTTTGTCTTCTGTCATCCAAATTGGAAGCGGCGTTCCCCAGAAACGAGAACGAGAAAGGTTCCAATCGTTCAAGTTTTCCAGCCATTTGCCAAATCGTCCCGAACCCGTCGACGCTGGTTTCCAATTGATTGTGTTGTTCAGTTCCATCATCCGTTCCTTCAATTCAGGTGTTTTAATGAACCATGAGTCAAGTGGATAGTAGATGATTGGTTTGTCAGTTCTCCAGCAGTGCGGATAATTGTGGACGTGTTTTTCAACTTTGAATGTCTTGTTATCTTTTTTCAATTCAACGCACAAGTCAATGTCCAACGTCGCATCGTTTTCGGTAAGCGTGTCGTCAAACGCATTCTTGACATATCGTCCCGAATAGATTTTGTACAAGTCAACATTCACATTATTTGCAACAAATTCAGGCGACATGTTTTCTATCGGGAACATACGGCCTTGCTTGTCAACAAGCGGAGATTCCTTTCCGTTCTTATCGATAACCATACAGCCCGCGATTCCGTATTTTTTTGCCACGAAAGCATCGTCGGCACCGAATGTCGGAGCAATATGTACAATACCCGTACCGTCTTCGGTAGTTACGTAATCGCCAGAAATCACTTCGAACGATTTGCCGTCAATCTTAATCCACGGAAGTAATTGTTCGTATTTGATTCCGATGAGTTGTTTCCCGTTGAATTCATCAAGAATTTGATACGGAACAACTTTGTCGCCAACATTGTATGCGTTGAAATCGGCATCTTGCCCTTTCTCATTGAAATAAGCCGATAGTCTGTCTTTGGCAAGTATGACAGTCACAGGAATTCCCGTGTATGGATTAAATGTACGAACTTTCAAATAATTGATTTTTTCGCCGACGCACAAAGCGGTGTTCGACGAAAGAGTCCACGGCGTTGTCGTCCATGCGAGGAAATACAAATCTGTCGTAACGTCTTTGTAAAGCCATTCGCTCGCCTCGTTGCGGATTGCCTTGAATTGTCCGACACAAGTCGTATCTTTTACATCACGGTAACAGCCCGGCTGGTTCAACTCGTGCGAACTCAATCCCGTTCCTGCCGCTGGAGAATATGGCTGAATTGTGTAGCCTTTGTACAATAAACCTTTCTTGTACAATTCCTTGAGCAGATACCACAATGTTTCAATGTATTTGTTATCGTATGTGATATACGGGTTCTTCATATCAACCCAATACCCCATGCGTTGCGTAAGGTTTTCCCACTGGCTTGTGTATTTCATCACATTGCTGCGACACGCATTGTTGTATTCTTCAACACTGATTTTTGAGCCAATATCTTCTTTCGTGATGCCTAATTCTTTTTCAACACCGAGTTCCACAGGGAGTCCATGCGTATCCCAGCCAGCCTTACGGTGAACTTGGTAACCTTGCATGGTTTTATAACGGCACACAGAATCCTTAATGGTTCGCGCCATCACGTGGTGAATTCCTGGAAGACCGTTAGCCGAAGGAGGTCCTTCGAAAAACACAAATGATTTATGTCCTTCGCGTGTTGATACGCTTTTGGAAAATGTATCGTCGTCAAGCCATTTTTGCAAGACATCTTTTCCAACCTTTGAAAGGTTTAATTCAGAATATTCCTTAAACTTTTCCCCCATAATCGTAAAAACCAATTTTTATGGCGGCAAATATACTTTATTATTTTACTAATACTGCTTTGGAAGGTTTAAACTTATTAAAAGAATACAAATAAGTTGTTCATAAGTTTTTTCTCCGTCAAAATGTTTTCGTTCGTATAGTTTGTTTTGTACTTTTGCCTAAAATCGGCGTATGAAGAATTTTCATATAATACTTTTCATTGCTGGCGTTTTTTGCTTGTTGGCTTTGTTGTGTCTTGTGTTCCCGAAAAAGGGAATTGACTTGACGCTGCATTTCCCTTCGCTTGAAGAAGTATTTGCCGTAAAATCGCAACAAGGAAATCTTGAGGAATCTCTTCGTGGAGTCGAAAGTGACTTTGTTGCAACTATGGACAGTATTTCCGACGATTTAGCAAATGCCGACTCGCTTGCTTTTGTCGATTCTCTCCGTTTCTACACTTCGTTTGACACGGCAAGCGTTGCCAGACTCAGTTTTCCAAATAACGATCCGCATTTGTTAGACAAAGTCTTTCAAGCTTTTGAAGAAAACACAAAAGGGACGCTGCACGTTCTTCACTATGGCGATTCGCAAATTGAGCTAGACAGAATTTCGGGATATATCCGTCAGGAATTACAAGAACGGTTCGGAGGAAACGGAACGGGACTTTTGCCTGTCATGCCGTTGTTCCAAACAACGGCTGTCAGTCAAGTCTTTTCCGATAGCCTGCCACGCTATGTCGCCTCGGGCACTTTACGACAAAAACTGCCTCACAGCCGTTACGGCGTTTTGGCTCAAATGGCGGAACTGAACGGCTCGGTGACACTTACATATACTTCTCGAGATTGGTCGCAGGTGTTTGAAAGAACGAAAAAATTCTCACGAATCCGTCTGTTCCTCGGGAACAACAAGGCTGGCTTCAAAGCAACACTTTCGGCAAACGGGAAAGATTCCACGCTTGTGATTGAAGACGAAACATTTGGTCTGACGGAACTTTCGTGGTCGCTGAAAAGTTTCGTCAACTCTTGTACGTTGCGTTTACAAGGGACTGCCGAATTGTATGCCGTATCGCTCGAAAGTTCTTCGGGCGTGGTTGTCGACAATATTCCATTACGAGGAAGTGCGGGAACGTTTTTCACAGGAATTTCGTCATCGCTGTTGAAAGAATCCATGTCGCGGCTAAAAGTTCCGCTAATCATAATGGAATTCGGCGGAAATGCAGTTCCGGCAATAACTTCGGAGCAGTCTGTTCAAAATTATAAGAAAGATTTTGCCCGTCAAATTCAATATTTACAACGAATTTATCCCGATGCAGTAATTTTGGTAATCGGTCCTGCCGACATGTCTACTAAGGTTGATGGCGAATTGCAGACTTATCCGTTTGTCGAAGAGGTTGTGAGAGCAATGAAAGAGGCGGCGGTCGAAAATGGTGCGGCATTTTGGAACATGTTCGAAGTGATGGGAGGACGAAATTCTATGATTCAATGGGTTTCGCACCAACCAGCGTGGGCTGCGCCCGATTACATTCATTTTACTCCGCAAGGGGCGAAACGTATCGCCGAAATTTTCATGCACACCATCTGGCACTACTATGAATATTACGCATTCCTGCAACGAAACTCCCATTGGATGACTTCGCCAGAAGAAGAAGTTCCCGATTATACCGAAGAGGAATTACAAGAACTGAATTTTGAACCAGCATCAGTCACCAATGAATAAATGTAATACTGTCATATTCGATTTGGACGGAACGCTCATGAATACGTTGCCCGATATTGCCGCAAGCGTCAATCATGCTTTGTCGACGTTGAATTTACCGCCTCGTTCCATGGATGAAATAAATGATTTTGTCGGAAATGGAATCAGGGTTTTGTTGGTTTTGTCTCTCAAAGCGGCTTTACACGAAATCAATCATTCAGAACTATTTGACGACGAACTACTTGCAAAAACATTGTCGGCTTTTCGCAGTCATTATTGCGTTCATTGTAAAGACAAATCCAAACCATATGACGGTATACTAAATCTATTGAAGGATTTGAAACAAGCAGGTTTTAAAACCGCAATTGTATCGAATAAACCTCATCGCGAAGTGCTTATTTTACACAAAGAGTTTTTCTCCGATTGCATTGACATTGCATTGGGCGAAAACGAATTGGCAGGTATCCGAAGAAAACCCGCTCCCGACATGGTTCTAAAGGCTCTTGAACTTCTTGGAGTGGAGAAAAATGAATGCGTCTACGTGGGCGATTCCGATGTTGACATTGCAACGGCACAAAACGCTGGTGTTGAATGTATTTCTGTGCTATGGGGATTCAGGAAACGAGAATTTCTACAAGCAAAGGGAGCGACACGATTCGCTCAGTCTCCGTCGGAAGTATTTTCAATTGTTTCTTCTTTGTAAGGCGTTTCTTCGCATTCTCTGACAACAGTATCGTAAAACGGCGTAAATTCAGGAATATCATAACGCCCAAAACCCATAAATCTTGTATTGTAATAAGCCGACGATGGAAATCTCGTTTCTATAATTCCGCCATGCGTGGCTGCATGAATAAAACGACAGGAATGTGTCGCAGTATCAACATCGACTACCATGCCCACATGCCCAACCGATTTTCGCCCATTTCTGCCCATGAAAAAAATCAAATCGCATTGTCGTGCACTGTCAATTTCTTCGAAACGAATTGGAGCGGCATGATATTGAGCTGTAGAACTTGAACTTAACGAAATACCAAATTTTGAAAAAATGAAAATCATAAAACCTGAACAGTCAAATGAATTCGGCCCTCTTGAACCATAATGATATGGTTTACCTAAATGAGTTTCTGCATAGCAGATAAGTTCGTCAATAAACGGAACGGAATAAACACCGACGGTATCGACAACGAAACATTTTTCGGGAATAGTGTCGATCTGGGTTGTATCGGCAGAAACAACAAGACTATCTTGTGCAATAACGAGGGAAGACGTGTCGGACTCTTGCGCCTGCAAGTTGAACATTATCATGCAGAACAAGAACACAACCAATATCTTTTGTAAAACTCTCATTTACAACATCTTTTGTAATTCAAACATTTCATCTCGAAGTTTAGCCGCTGTAACGAAATCCATTTCTTTTGCGGCGGCTTCCATATCTTTCTTGATCTTTTCAATCAATTTCTTGATGTTGTCCTTGCTCATATATTTTACAACCGGGTCGGCGGCAACATTCGCCTTAATTTCCTCTTCCTTACGTTTCAAAGAGTTGTCTATCGCTTTCACGATTTGTTTTGGCGTAATGTGATGTTCCGTATTGTATTTTATTTGTTTTTCGCGTCGACGGTTGGTTTCGTCTATCGTTTTCTGCATGCTTTCGGTTATCTTGTCGGCATACATTATCACATGTCCGTTCACGTTGCGGGCGGCACGGCCCGCTGTTTGGGTCAGAGAGCGCTCATTGCGGAGAAAACCTTCTTTGTCGGCGTCGAGAATTGCCACAAGCGAAACTTCGGGCAGATCCAATCCTTCTCGGAGCAAATTTACGCCAACTAACACGTCGAAACTGCCAGCACGCAAGTTTTCCAAAATCTCCACACGTTCCAAAGTGTCAACGTCGCTATGGATGTAAGCACTGCGAATGCCCAAACGAGTCAAGTATTTTTGCAGTTCTTCCGCCATACGTTTGGTTAACGTCGTTACCAATACACGCTCGTCGTGTTCCGCACGCTTGTTTATTTCTTCAATCAAATCATCAATTTGATTTTCAGTCGGACGAATTTCAATTTCGGGGTCAAGTAGTCCTGTCGGACGAATTACCTGATCAACGATTATCCCTTCGGACTTTTGCAGTTCAAAATCAGCAGGCGTAGCACTGACGTATATCACCTGATTACAGAGTGATTCAAATTCTTCGAAATTCAAAGGTCTGTTGTCCATTGCAGCAGGAAGACGGAAGCCATTGTCGACAAGGTTGACTTTTCGAGAGTGATCTCCGCCATACATTCCCCGTATCTGCGGCACAGTAACGTGACTTTCGTCAATCACCAACAAAAAATCTTTCGGCAAATAGTCAAAAAGACAATACGGACGGACACCTTCGGCACGTCCGTCGAAGTAGCGGGAATAATTTTCAATGCCAGAGCAATAGCCTATTTCCTTAATCATCTCCAAATCATACTCCACACGTTCCTTGAGCCGTTGTGCCTCCAATTTCTTGTCAATACTGATTAAGAAATCGTATTGTTTCACAAGGTCGTCTTGAATGTCGCGAATTGCTTTTTCAAAGCCACCTTTGCTCGAAATGAATAGATTTGCAGGATAGATAACGGTTTCCTCCAACTCATCAATTGTTTTCCCCGTTTCGGGGTCTATGGTCGCCAAACGGTCAATTTCGTTGTCCCACATTTCAATGCGAATGCCGTAGTCGTGCGAGGCTTCAAACACATCAATCGTGTCGCCTTTCACGCGAAACGTTCCCCGTCGGAATTCCAACTCGTTGCGTGAATAGAGGTCATCGACCAATTCACGGAGAAGCACGTCTTGTGCAATTTTCTGTCCTACGTGCAAACAAAGTGCCCGCTCCTCGAAGTTTGCAGGATTTCCCATACCGTAAATGCACGAAACAGAAGAAACGATGATGATGTCTTTCCGTCCCGAAAGCAGCGTACTTGTGGTACTCAGACGCATTTTCTCCAATTCGTCGTTTATAGACAAATCCTTTTCTATATAAGTATTTGTCTGCGGAATGTATGCTTCGGGCTGGTAATAATCGTAGTATGAAACGAAATATTCCACTGCATTGTTCGGAAAAAACTGTTTAAATTCCGAATACAACTGTGCGGCCAACGTTTTATTGTGACTTAGAATGAGCGTCGGCATCTGCACTTTTTCTATCACGTTTGCTATGGTGAATGTCTTTCCAGAGCCCGTCACGCCCAGCAACACTTGATGTTTTGTGCCGTCAAGAACACCTTCCGAAAGTTGACGGATGGCTTCGGGCTGATCGCCCGTGGGTTTATATTTTGACGAAAGCGTGAATTGCATAACGGTTGCAATAATACGAAAAAAGAAGATTCAAAAAAACTCGAATCTTCGTGTTTTTACACCCACACGTCTTCGACGCAATTCTTTCTAAAAAAGAAAGTCCAACCATTTCTGATTGGACTTCACATAGAAAAGCGTTTATGCCCTTGGGTATATAGACAAATTATTTGATGATTTCTTTCATTGCAGTCATTTCTGCACGAAGGTCTTCACCAACGATTTCGATACCGTGGTAACGGATTTCTGCGTTTACGCGAACTAATTCCATGTTGTCAACGTGAGCATCTTTGCCGTCGTTGTAGTTCTTACCGATTACGTCAGTGTCGATTTTGCTCATGAAATCCTTCAACAATGGACGACAAGCGTTGTCGAACAAGTAGCAGCCGTATTCGGCAGTGTCGGAAATCACCTTGTTCATTTCGTACAATTTCTTGCGTGCGATTGTGTTGGCGATTAGAGGCACTTCGTGAAGTGATTCATAGTATGCCGATTCAGGTTTAATGCCCGATTCAGTCATTGATTCGAAGGCCAATTCAACGCCGGCTTTCACCATAGCTACCATCAACGTACCTTTGTCGAAATATTCTTGTTCTTTGATTTCGTCGTTTGAAATTGGAGTTTTTTCAAAGGCAGTTTCGCCAGTTGCTTTTCTCCAAGTCAATAATTTC
>JAEEGL010870766.1_pt1 | contig 15654 bp, 13 predicted proteins | sample 9134231 | NCBI WGS metagenome assembly JAEEGL01 (sample SAMN16246548, study PRJNA631951) | gut metagenome | biome: gut microbiome; feature: rumen; material: fiber-attached | host: Bos | place: Iran: Karaj | collected 2018-10
ATGAAAAAAATGCTTACCTTTGCAGCATCAAAAATAAACTGAGTACCACTATCAACAAAAGATGAATCCGCAAAAGGTCGTCATTTCCGAAAATCTGACAGAGGCTCTCGCTACAGCCATCGCTGAATGTGAGCACGACCGTACTTTTATCCTTGTCGATGAGACGACGGAACGTTGCTGTCTGCCTATCGTCAGCGATATGGACTGTGTCCGTGGTGCCCAGACTATCATCATCGGCGCCACCGATACGAACAAGACGCTCGAGTCCCTGTCACATGTATGGGAAGCCCTGGGTAAGGGCGGTGCCACCCGTCACTCCTTATTAATAAATATAGGTGGTGGCATGGTGACCGATTTGGGAGGCTTTGCAGCCTCGACTTTCAAACGGGGTATCAACTACATTAACATCCCCACTACCCTGCTGGCGATGGTTGATGCCAGCGTAGGCGGTAAGACAGGTATCAACTTCCGTGGACTGAAGAACGAGGTGGGTGTGTTCAGCAATGCCAGCACTGTCATCCTCGACACCATCTTCCTGAAGACACTCGACGCTGAGAACATCTGTTCCGGCTATGCTGAGATGCTGAAGCACGGACTGATTTCCAACGAACAGATGTGGGCAGAACTGGTCACATTCGAACTTGAGAATCCTGACTTTTCGAAGTTAAGCCGAATGCTGGCCGACAGCGTGGCCGTCAAGCAGCGCATCGTCACCGAGGACCCCCTGGAACTGGGTATCCGCAAGGCCCTGAACCTCGGACACACAGCTGGTCATGCGTTTGAGTCGTTCGCCCTGAAGCAAGAGCCCATATTGCACGGCTATGCCGTCGCCTATGGTCTCATTTGTGAGCTATTCCTCAGCACTATCAAGACGGACTTCCCATCAGATAAGATGCACCAGACAGTCAGTTTCATCAAGGAGCGCTATGGAAAGATGACCATTACCTGTGACGACTACCCCACCCTGCTGGAGCTCATGACCCACGACAAGAAGAACGTGGCAGGCACGATCAATTTCACCCTCTTAGGCGGCATCGGAGACATCCGCATCAACCAGACCGCTACGAAGGAAGAGATATACGAGGCACTCGACTTCTACCGAGAGTGCTGAGCGATCAACCAATCAACTTAATTGACCTGATCATATTACTAACTAATCGCGGATAGGACCGCTCGCGAGGGTAGTCCTATCTCTTTTTAAAGAGAATAAGTCACTAACAATAAAAATAAGGAATATGAAGAAACTAATTATGCTAACAGCAGTATTGCTCACATGCGTCTGCTCTCAGGCACAGCAGCTGCCACTCGTCTATGAGACGGAGAACACAGGTATCAACGCCAACCCTGTGCTGCCCACGAAGGAAGAGGGCACGAAGGTTGAAGCCCTGCCAGATCCCCTGATGTGGTCTGATGGTAGCGGACGTATCACCGACTTCAAAGACTGGAGTCTGCGTCGTGGCGAGATCGCCAAGGAAATACAGCACTATGAGATCGGTACGAAGCCTGCAGTCGATCCCTCTGCCGTCAAGGCAAGGATGGACGGCGACACATTGAAAGTAACCGTCACCATCGGCGACCAGTCGCTCGAACTCAGTGCCCTCATCAGCTATCCCTCCACTGGAGAGGCCCCTTATCCCCTGATGATCGGCACCAGCGGCATCGCCCTGCCCAAAAGCATCTTCGAGAAGCGTCCCATCGCCACGATGATCTACCGTGAGGCACAGGTGAACAACTACAGCCAGTTTGGTGCCCGCTTCGGCAAGAAACCTGCAGGCCGCGGCAACTACGACTTCGATCGTCTCTATCCCGACTTGAAGGACAACGGTGCCTACAGTGAATGGGCCTGGGGACTGAGTCGTCTGATTGACGGACTACAGTTGTTAGGTCCTGAGGTGACAAAGATAGACACAAAGCATATCGGTGTGACAGGATGCAGTTATGCAGGTAAGATGGCCCTCTTCTGTGGTGCCTTCGACGAGCGCGTAGCCCTGACCATCGCCCAGGAGCCTGGTGGCGGTGGTGCTGCCGCCTGGCGCTACTCCCGTTGGCTGAACATACAGCCGAACGCCGAAGCCGTGGAGAACCTCGATAAGACAGACTACAACTGGTTTATGGAGAGTATGCGTGAGAACTACGGTGAGGAGAACGTGGCCTATCTGCCCCATGACCATCACGAACTGGCTGCGATGGTCTGTCCACGGGCCTTGCTGATGTTGGGCAATCCTGATTTCGTGTGGCTGGCTGATCCCTCTGCCTATGTTTCCATGAATGGTGCCATCAAGGTATGGGAGCAGTTCGGCATCGAAGACCGTGTGGGTTATTCCATCGTCGCCAACCACGGTCACTGTCAGCTACCAGAGGTGCAGTTCCCAGAGGTGGAGGCATATATCGACCGTTTCCTGCTCGGCAAAGATAATCAGAACACGAAAGTGCGTATTGCACCAGAGAGCTACAAGGATATCGACCTCAACTACTGGATTGGCTGGTGGTAATTGTTTCTCCCCCTGAGTAGGATGGAACTGAGCAAAAGCAGAGGCTGATCAGACCACCCCTACCCCTCCTACTCAGGAGGGGAAAAAGTTACAAAGTTTCGGTCTGGGCCAAAACCTCCGCCTGCCTTCGGGCAGGCTTTTTTGTTTCCGTCAAGGGAATCTCGCTGACGTGGACGTACGCTTTCGGACGCTGGTATTTAGGCAATACCGTTTCGCAGACACACTTCGCAGTCTCGATATCCCCTTCCGTCAGTAGTACGACTATCTCGCCAAACTTCTCGTCTTTTCGCTTTGTTATTAAATAAGGTAGGCTAAGATGAGGACGAAGCTGCCGTTCCACCTCCTCGGCCTGAATCTTAATCCCCCCAGAGCAAATCACATTATCCTTCCTCCCTAATATCCGGAAGCGGGTGATACAGGGGGACGGTTCTTTTGTTACATTGTCAGCGGATGTAACAAAAGAACCGTCCCCCTGTATCACAGCGATATCATTCGTAACGAGCCTCTCTTTACAAACCTCAGGCGCATCAATCACCAGACACCCCTCCTCATTCAGGCTGACACTGACGGATGGGAAGGGTGTGTACCACTCCGACGCCTCAGGTCCTGACACACGTCTCAATGCGATATGTGAGAGCGTTTCCGTCATGCCATAGGTACTCCACACATTATTGGGGAACGTTCTCAACTCTTTAGCCAACGCCTCATCGATAGCACCGCCACCAATAATCAGATGTCTTATTTGCTTAAGCCTTTCTTTTTCCTCTGGCACCTGCAGCGAGTTATACACTTGCATCGGCACCATCGCGGCGAAAGTGAAACAGGGGGACGGTTCTTTTGTTACATCCGCTGGCGATGTAACAAAAGAACCGTCCCCCTGTTTCACCAACGGATGTCCGCTTGGCTCGACGACGAATAATCGCAAATTACGCTCAAGAGCCCTCACCACCATCATCTTACCAGCAATATAGTCGAGCGACATGCAGAGCAGGGCTGTATCACCAGGCTTCAGGCCGAGGAAGTCATTCGTTCTACGAGCCGAGGCCAGCATCCTCCGTTTCTCCACGAGCATCGGCTTGGGTTCTCCCGTACTCCCACTGGTATGCACCAGCACCGTCTCCGAAGCGTTATTCCACTCTTCCAGGAATTGTTCCAAGGACATCTATTACCACTTCAATTGTCCACCGTCTACCTTTTCCACAGTCTGTCGCCTCGAATCTCCAGTCCCATCTCGATATTATCGGTAAACAACTGTCCTGTGCCCAGTCCTTGGGGCATCAGGATATTATCACCATAGACATCCGAGGCAAACTGTGCGATGGCGTTCAGGCCGATATTACTCTCCAAGGCAGAGGTAATCCACGAGCCGATGCCCATTTCACGGGCTGTCTCTATCCACTCCCTACAGCCCTGCATACCACCGTGCAACGAGGGTTTCAGGATGATATAACGAGGTTTGATGATATTGAGCATATGACGTTTCATATCAGGATCGTTTACGCCGATCAGCTCTTCGTCAAGGGCGATAGGCAGGGGCGACTCCCTACAGAGCTCCGCCATATAGGCCCACTGGCCTGCTTTTATAGGCTGTTCTATGCTGTGGATGGCATACTGCGACAAGAGTTCCAGCTTATACAGAGCCTCCACATACTTAAAGGCACCATTGGCGTCGAGCCTCAGTTCCACCTCATGGAGAGAGAAGCGCTCTCGGATACGCTTGATCAGATCGAGTTCCTGATCGAAGTCGATGGCGCCGATCTTCAACTTGATGCAGCGGAAGCCCTTCTCCAGCTTCTCCTCCATCCTTTTCAGCATCTCCTCATAGCTGCCCATCCACACCAGTCCGTTGATAGGAATTCCCACCTCTCCACGACTGAACGCCGTATCAAACAAAAGAGGTGGAAGGAGATTAGACTGCAGGGAGAGCAAGGCCGTCTCCAGTCCGAACAACATCGAGGGATAAGGCCTTAACGCCTCATAGTCGATCTCGCCAGTCTGACAAAACGCCTCACACACCTTATTTAATATATGGCGATACGCTTCATCTTCCATCGCATCGCAGCTCAGGTCAGGCAACGGGGCACACTCTCCCACTCCCTCCCGCTCGTCCTCCTTCAGATGAACGAACCAGCTCTTCCTTGTGGTATACACCCCTCGCGACGTCCCTGCAGGCTGCTTGAAATGAAGCACCCGCTCCTCTATTTCGAACTTCAACTCTACAATCCTTTAATTCTTCAATCCTTCTTACGGCAACTTGGGATATTTCTTGAAGTCAGGCTTCCGCTTCTCGAGGAAGGCCTTGCCACCCTCCTGCGCCTCGTCGAGGAAATAGTAGAGCATCGTGGCATCGCCAGCCAGTTCTTGGATTCCAGCCTGACCATCGAGTTCAGCGTTCAGTCCTGCCTTGATCATCCTTAAGGCCAAAGGCGAACGCTCCATCATCTCCTCAGCCCACGCCACGCACTCGTCTTCCAACTGTTCGATAGGCACGACCTTGTTCACCATACCCATCGCCTCTGCCTCATTGGCCGTATACTGTCTGCAGAGGAACCATATCTCTCGCGCTTTCTTCTGTCCCACGATACGGGCCAGATAACTCGAGCCGAAGCCTGCGTCGAAGGAGCCCACCTTGGGACCTGTCTGTCCGAAGATGGCATTCTCCGAGGCGATGGTCAGGTCGCAGACGAGGTGCAACACATGTCCACCACCTATCGCATAACCATTTACCATCGCGATCACGGGTTTGGGCAGACGACGGATCTGCATCTGCACATCGAGCACACTCAGACGGGGCACGCCCTCGTCGTCGACATAGCCGCCACGGCCCTTCACATGCATATCGCCACCAGAGCAGAAGGCATGCTTCACATCCCGTAGCGTCTTGCCTTCAGGCACCTCACTCATCGCTCCTGTCAGCAATACCACGCTTATGTCCTGCATCTCGCGACACATGGCGAAGGCCTGACTCAGTTCCCACGTTGTCTTGGGTGTAAAGGCATTGCGATACTGCGGTCTGTTGATCGTAATCTTCGCAATGCCGTTGTATTCCTCAAAAAGAATCTCTTTGAACTCTCGAATCGTTTTCCAAACTCTTACTTCCATATCTATTATTTCTCCTATTTAGCGACGAGGGCGCTGGCCTTGCTGAGGGCGCTGACCTTGTGGGCGCTGACCTTGTGGCTGGCGTTGGAACTGTTGCGAACGCTGGCCTTGTGGGCGCTGGGCCTGAGGACGGCTCTGCTGTTGGCGCTGTACTTGCTGGCGCTGACCCTGAGGTCGCTGGTTCTGGAATTGACGCGTCGTCGTCACAGTGGTACGCGTTGTGGTACCTGAGCGCTGATATATGCCTTGAGGGGTTGCATAGCTCTGTGGACCCATTCGACGGGTTTCCGTCCTGCGAGTAGTGCCATTAGGACCACCCTGGCGATTACCACCGTTTCCACCTCGGAACTGATTGGGACGTGGGGCCTGACCATTGCCTCGCATCTGGTTTGGACGTGGTCCAGGATTACCGCCTCGCATCTGATTAGGACGAGGACCACCATTACCACCTCTCATCTGGTCAGGACGAGGTCCACCATTACCGCCCCGCATCTGATTGGGACGAGGGCCAGAGCCTCCAGGACGAGCACCGCCACGAGGAGCAGGACCACCAGGGCGAACGCCAGGACGAGGGCCACCAGGACGAGCACCACCACGAGGACCAGGGCCTCCACGGAAATGGCGCCCTCCGCGATAACTGCCATAAGCCCTGGGACGATTCATCATGAAATGTCCGCGATTGGGATATACACGATAAATGCGGAACTCCCAGCGACCATCGCGCCAACCCAACGGACGATAGAAATACTTGATACGGAGGAATTCCTCATACTGGTAGGGCGTCAGCACACGCTGTATCTCAAAGTTGCGCTGCTTCCACAGATCGCTGTAGAGATCGAGCGCCGAGCCTACATACATAAAATAGTCGAGGTTGATCTCATAGATCGCTTCATACTGAGATGGCGAGAGATTCAGCTCATAGGCCATCTTGTCAGACAAGAACAGGGCCTCAGAGCGGGCCGTTTCATAACTCAGGGCTTTGGCAGTGACGGTCATGACCATCAGGAGTGCCATCATCATCAGTTTCTTCATATTCATAAGTTTTTAGGGTGCAAATACTATCATGACACGCCGCAAAGATACGAAAAAAAACTGAAACATGCAAGGATTTCGGCAATTATTTATGGCACTCCCAGTCACTTGAAAACAGACCCCTCAGCACTCTCTGACCAAAACCGCCGAATTTGGTGACCAAATTCGCCGATTTTGGTGACCAAATTCGGCGATTTTGGTCAGTAAACCCCTATGCCTTACAAATTGACCTCCCAAACGCTCTCCTCGCGTTCTTCTTACTTATAAAATAAACCCCGTTTTCCTTGGCCGATTCAGAATTATTGTCTATCTTTGCAATCGAATAAAGAATCAATAACAACAACAGAACCATCATCCGTTTCATTCCAGGAGAATATGCTACAGATCCGCTGCAAGAACAATAATGTGACGAAGAGTTTCCCTGAGGGAACCTCGCTGCTCGATGTGTATCAGGAGTTTGCCGACGAGATACAACTGCCCTACCCCGTAGTGTCGGCTAAAGTGAACAACACCTCACAGGGACTGAAGTTCAGACTCTACCAGAACCGCGACGTGGAATTCCTTGATGCCCGTGAGGGAAGCGGCCACAGAGTGTATGTGCGCTCACTGAGTTTCCTGCTCTACAAGGCGACGCAGGATGTCTTCCCTGGTTCGAAGCTATTTATCGAGCACTCGCTGGCAAGAGGGTACTACTGTAACTTCAAACCAACCCCCACCCTATCCAGAAAGGAAGGGAGACAGATCACAGACGAGGATGTGGCAAAGATCAAACAGCGGATGCAGGAGATCGTTGACCTCGACATGCCTTTCCGTAGGACGGAGGCAACGACGGAAGAGACCATCCGGGTATTTACGGAACGGGGATTCCAGGACAAGGTGAAACTCCTGGAAACCAGTGGTCAGATCTACAGCGACTACTACACATTGGGCGACACTGTCGACTACTACTACGGTCCGCTGGTGCCGAGTGCGGGTTACCTGAAGGTCTGGGATCTGGAGCGCTACGAAGATGGTCTGTTGCTGCGGGTGCCAGACTGGAACAATCCCCTGAAGGTAGCCGAGAAAGTGGCACAGCCCAAGACCTTCGGGATGTTTGCCGAGAAGACGCGCTGGGATATTATCATGCGACTCTCGAATGCCGGCGATGTAAACAAAGCCATCATGCGGGGGTATGCCTCAGAACTGATACAGGTCAGCGAGGCCCTGCAAGAGAAGAAAATCGTACAGATAGCTGAGGAGATAGACCGTCGTTTCCATCAGGAGAAGGATCCCGTGAGGATTGTGCTCATCACTGGGCCGTCGTCGTCAGGTAAGACCACCTTCTGCAAACGCCTCAGCGTACAACTGCTGGCCTGTGGTCTGAGACCCGTTTCATTCTCTACAGACGACTACTTCGTGAACCGCTTGGACACCCCAAAACTGCCCAACGGCGACTACGACTTCGACAATATCGAGACGGTGGACTACCACCTGATGGAGGACCATCTGATGCGGTTGATGGCTGGCGAACGTGTGGAGATACCAGAATATAACTTCGTGACAGGAAAGCGTGAGTACAACGGTAAGAAACTGAAGTTAGGCAGCGATACGGTGCTTATCATCGAAGGCATCCATGCCCTGAACCCCTTACTGACGCAAAAGATCGACGACACGCTGAAATACAAGATCTATATCTCTGCCCTCACCAGCATCTCACTCGACGATCACAACTGGATACCTGTCCGCGACAACCGTCTGCTGCGTCGTATCATCCGCGACTACAACAAGGGAGCCTACACCGCCCAGCAGACCATTGCTCAGTGGAAGAACGTTTGCGAGGCCGAGGACCAGTGGATCTTCCCCTATCAGGAGACAGCCGACGTGATGTTCAACTCAGCGCTGAACATCGAGTTTGCCGTGCTGAGGACGCATGCAGAGATCATCCTCACCTCAGTGCCCAAGAACTGTCCGGAATACTCAGAGGCTCATCGCCTGTTGAAGTTCCTGCGTTTCTTCCTGCCTGTCAGCGACAAGGAGATTCCACCCACTTCAATCATGCGAGAGTTCGTCGGAGGGTCAAGCTTTAAGTATTGACTGATAATAATCCCTAAGAACCCGTTCGTCATCCTCGGCATTGGTAAAGACCTCGAGGAGCACAGGACGGTCACTCTTTATATTTAATAAGGTGTCGATGCCAGAACGCATCTGCGGCATGTCAACAGCAGAAAGATAGATTACATCATTCTGTCGACAGATGCCCTCAGCGGTGGTGTGATGCTCAGCAGCCACGAACTTATCACGGGCAGGACTCTGTTCCAGACCCTTCAGCATATTGAAGATTACCCCTCGGCCATTGTTCAACAATAGAATGCGGAAGTTCTTACCTTGCAGGTTCTGATTCCACAACGCATTCTGATCATAGAAGAAACTCAGGTCACCAATGACGCAGAACACACGCTCGTCTGATGCCACAGAGTAGCCTGCAGCTGTAGAGAGTGAGCCGTCGATGCCATTCACACCACGATTGCAGAAGATGAGATGGGAACGTGCAAAACTATTGGCCAATCGGATGGCGGAGCTGTTGGCATAATGGACAACGGCATCGCCCACCTGTGACTCAAAGTATTTCACGACAGCCATCTGCGAATAGGCTGGTTCGTAGTTCTCAGCATGATGGCGCACACGCTCCAAAAGATCGTCCCACTGTTTCACGAAGGGATGAGGTTCCATCACCAGCATATAACGGATATGATCAGCCACAGCCTCTCCATCGCCCTGCACGACATGCGTCAGGTTCATGAATGTATCTGTCACCTCACCCGTCTCGTTGACCACCCACGTCTCCTTGGCTTTCCGCAAGAAATGCTTCAGGCGCTTACTGACAATAGAACCTCCTATATATAGGACGAAGTCAGGCACATAGCTCTCATCATCAGCCACAAGACTGACAGCCTCATCCATGAGCGGATTCATCGGCTGTCCGCTGATAAGCATGGGGCGCTTGGCCTGAAGGAACATACGAGTGACATGACTCAGCGTACTGGCAGAGATATCAGCTGGCAGCCAATCGATCTTACGTTCTGCAGGCAGCGAGGGCACGGAGAAGTCGAACAGGGGTTCGCTGATGGGGACGTTGATCTGGACAGGGGCGTTCCTAATAACAAGTGCCTCGTTTACAAGACGGTTGCAGTACCAGTGTTGCTCGTTCTCGTTCAGACCACCCCGCCCTTCGGGCACCCCTCCTGACTCAGGAGGGGAAGAGATTACCTCTGGCAAGGTGACGGCTTTACGAACGAAACGTCCAAGAGCATCAGGCTGTGGCAACGTCTGACCGTCGAGCTGATCGATCCACTGAGGGGGACGGTCTGCCGAGATGACTACCAAGGGGATATGCTGATAGTAAGCCTCCGCAACGGCAGGGGCGAGATTCAACAAAGCCGTACCACTGGTGACACAGACAGCGACAGGTGCTTTGAGGGCCTGCGACATACCTAAGGCATAGAAGCCTGCACTACGCTCGTCAGTCACGGGATAGCACTGGATGTCAGGACACTCGTTGAGATTATGCACGATAGGTGCATTACGGCTACCTGGACAGACCACAGCATGTCTTATGCCATGAGCGACAAGCAACGCCGTCAGTATGTTGATATTTTCCTTATTGCTATACACCTTAAAACCACTATTTATGAGTTAACAGTCCCCGCATGGTTTCGAGCTTGGCCTCGGTCTCCTGCCACTCCTGCTCTTCCGTACTGTCCTTGAGCAAGCCTCCTCCTGCATAAAGATAATAACGACGGTCCTCAATCTTCATGCAGCGTAGCGACACATAGAGATGCGTTTCCTCCTCTCCCAGCCATCCCTGAAAACCACTGTAATACAAACGGGGCGTGTGTTCATTATGCGTAATGAAATGAAAAGTCTCTCGCTTGGGAAGTCCACATACGGCAGGCGTAGGATAGAGAGCGTGTAGCAGGTCACCCAAACGGTCATTCGAAGGCAGCGTAAACGTAAAGTCACTACGCAGATGCACCAGATTGGCTGCTCTCACGGAGAAAGGACCCTCCTCAGAGAAATCAGACGTAAACTGCTCCAGACACTCTGCGATATAAGTAGCCACATAGCGCTGTTCCTGAATATTCTTGGTAGACCAGTTGACGGTTTCCCCCTCTCCCGACAATTGTTCCCCCTCCAAGCGTACGGTACCTGCCAGCGCTATCGTACGCCAGTCAGTGCCCTTTCCTTCCAACAGAATCTCTGGGGTGGCCGTCAGCCAACAGCCACCTTTCTCCGTACATACCAACGAGATGAACATACGGGGATAAAGGTCGCAGGCACGGTAGAATAGTTCCATGGGCGGGATGCTATCAGCCAACTCCTCCTCTGCACAACGCGCCAAGACGATCTTGCGGAAGGTTCCTTGTTCCAGTTGGGAATGGAAATTGGCAAAGTCGATAGCGTATTCTTGTGGAATGTGGAATGTGGAATGAGGAGTGAGATTACCACCTGCCTGTGTTTCTGCCATAAATGATTTCTCATTCCACATTCCACATTCCACATTCCTCGATTCTATCTTGTCCGGACGAATGAGCAAAATGGGCTGTTGGGACGTTACCTCAAAGGGGGCAACGACATAACCACGCCTCCCGTTGAGTTCGCCGCACGAGGATAGTTCAACAGGCTCACCGTCCGTCTGCTGGACCATTGTCGCAAACTGCCCATAAGGCAGACGATAGACTGCAAATGCTGACATCACCTTTTCTGTTTAATGATGTAGTTGGTGACACGTACGTTTGAGATGAGGTCGCCAGCGGTGTCCTTGATATCAACATTCCAGACATGCAGTGTCGTACCCTGATGCAACATCTTGGCGTAGGCCGTCACCGTATCACCCTCTGCCACTGCCTTCACATGACTGCCACTGACCTCGATGCCCACACAGGCACAACCAGGACAGAGGGCAGAGGAGCCCACACCTGCCACATTCTCGGCCAATGCCAAGGAGGCACCACCACTAAGAAACCCGAAGGGCTGGCGATTGCGTTCGTCAACCTTCATACGCGCCAAACAAGTATCGTCCTCAGGTGTGGAGAGGAACTCCATCCCGAGGGCGGTACTCAGGTTAGGGTTAGCGTTGATAATTTCGTTTATCTTATCTACATTCACTGATATCTCTTCATTCTAAATTCTTAATTCTCACTTGAACAAGGAGTACTCGGGTACACTCCAGGCCAAGGCACTGGCACCCAAGACATCACGCTCACGGTCGTTGAGTTTCGACACCAGGATCTTGATCTTGCCTTTCATATTGCCGAAGACATGATTCTCGAACGACTCAGACAGAGGATCAAGGAGCCACTTGCCAGCATGGGAGATACCACCCGTCAGGATGATTGCCTCAGGATCGATGATTGAAGCATAGTTAGCCAGTCCGAGACCTAAGATCTCACCTGTACGACGGAACACCTCGATAGCCATCTTGTCACCCTGTTCACAGCACTCGAAGATGGTTCGTGGAGAAAGCTTTGTCAGATTGCGCATCAGCGACGGAGCATCCGACTCCGCCATCAGCTCCTGAGCGGTACGGACAATGCCGGCGGCACCCGCATAAGCCTCCAGGCATCCCCTGTGACCACAACCGCACTCACGTCCATTCTCCACCACACAGGTATGTCCGAATTCCCCTGCAAAACCGAGATGACCGACATGGTCTGACCCATCGGAGAAGAAACAACTTCCCAGGCCGACACCAAGGCTGAGAATGATGAAATTCTTCATGCCGTGAGCACTACCGAAAGTGTATTCACCTAAAGCCGACACATGGGCGTCGTTCGACAGAGCAACGGCAAGTCCCAGACGATCACGGAGCATAGCAGCGATAGGGATGACACCCTTCCACGGCAGGTTTGCTGCATTCTCAAGACAGCCCGAGACAGAGCTGGCACTGGGCGAACTCATGCCGATGGAACGGATCTTCTCATAACCGCCGTTAGCCTCAACAAGTTCTACAATCTTCTCACTGAGGGTTGATATGAAAATATTCACATCCGGATAGTCGATCGTGGGAAAAGAGTCCTCTGCAATGATATTGCCTCGTACGTCGACAATGGCATAGGTGGTGGACTCGATACTGATATCAACGCCTACCACCTCAGACTTGATGTTCTCCTCTATCATATTTGTCTAGTTATTCAGTTTAAATATTTACGTTCTCTCACCCCTTATTTAAATAGTGAGTACTCCTTCACGTCCCAAGCCAGGGCACTGGCACCCAGCACATCACGCTCACCCTCTTTGAGGATTGAGACGAGCAGACGGGTCTCTCCCTGGATATTATGGAACACATGCTCATCGAATGACTTCCGCATCGGCTTCAGCAGCCACTTGCCGGCCTGCATCATATCGCCCGTGAGGATGATGGCCTCAGGATTCAGGATGGAGGCATAGTTGGCCAGTCCCAATCCAAGCATAAAACCTACACGACGGAAAGCCTCAATGGCCACGGCATCGCCCTGATCACAGTAGAAGGTCACCAATGGGATCGTGATATTCTTAACATCTCTCAATGCCGACGGTTCTCCTTCTTCAAGCAGTTCTTTCACTGTTCGGACCAGGCCCTTGTCAGAGCAATAAGTCTCCAGACAACCTCTACGACCGCAGCCACACTCACGGCCACCGACCTCCACACAGGAATGGCCCACCTCTCCGGCAAAGCCATTCACGCCAAGATGGGGCTTGCCATCCATGAAGATACAACTGCCCAGTCCTCCGTGACTAATGGATACGATCACGAAGTCCTTCAGACCATGTGCACTACCATAGGCTTTTTCACCAAGGGCCGTGACATGTGCGTCGTTAGCGAGTGCGACAGCCAGTCCGAGACGATCCTGTAGCATCGCAGCTAAGGGTACGACACCCTTCCACGGCATATTAGCAGCATTCTCAATACAACCCGTCATAAAATTGGCGCTGGGCGCACTCATACCAACGGAGCGTACCTTTTCGTAGCCACCATTCTCCTCCACCAGCATGATGATTTTCTCACTAAGTACACTGACATAGTCAGATATTTCAGGGTAATCCATCGTATTGAAATAGTCCGTTGCGATAATCTCACCACGGATATCCACCAAGGCAAAGGTGGTTCTTACCTCACGAATGTCGACACCGACGACACGGGTTTTGATCTGATCTACCGATTCCATAACAATAAACTATAATCCGTAAACAACTAACTATTCTTTAAACAAAGAATATTCCTTCACCTCCCAAGCCAGCACACTGGCACCCAGAATATTACGCTCGCCTTCATCCAGGTCTGAAGCCAGGAACTTCACCTTGCCTTTGATATTATGGAACACGTGTTCCTCGAAGGCTTTCTGTGCGGGCTCCATCAGCCATTTGCCGGCCCTGGTAATGCCACCAGTGAAGATGATGGCCTCAGGATCAATCACAGAGGCATAGTTGGCAAGGCCCAGACCCAGGTATTCACCCGTACGACGGAATGTCTCAATAGCCATCTCATCACCTTCATTACATAATTCCGCAATCACTCTTGGCGTCAACTTCTGCACACGACGCATCATGGTAGCATCGCCCGACTCTGCCATCACTTCGCGGGCTGTGCGGATGATACCCTTCGTGGCCGTATAGGCTTCCAGACAACCATTGTTGCCACAGCCACACAGACGTCCATCATGTTCCACACATGTATGTCCTATCTCTCCGGCATAACCGTCAGAACCCAGCTTTACAGCGCCGTCGGTAAAGATACAGCTGCCCAGTCCAGAGCCCAGGGTGATAACGATGAAATCACGCATACCATGCGCACAGCCGAAAGCATGCTCACCCAATGCCACCACATGGGAATTATTGGCAACGGCTACAGCCAGTCCCAGTCTGTCACGCAACAAGGCCGACAGGGGAATGATGCCCTTCCACGGAAAATTAGGAGAGTTCACGATACTACCCGACTTGAAGTTCGCACTCGGTACACTGATACCCACCGAACGGATGGACTCCAAACCGCCATTCGCTTCAATCAATTTGACAATGCCATTACTCAGTGCCGTAATAAAAGCGCCAATCTCAGGATAATCTTCTGTAGGGAAACTGTCCTTAGCCAAAATGTTTCCTCTTACATCTACAATAGCATACGACGTAGCATCCAGACTTATATCTACGCCCACAACTCTTTTCTTAACCGTTCCTTGATCCATAATCAATACTTTAGTTATTCAGCCACAAATATAGAAACATTTTTATAAACGACAAAACATTTCGCATATTTTTTGCAAATATTTAATCTATCCTTGCTATTTTCTTAATAATTTTCGTAACTTTGCACCCACAAAAGTATAATATTCGAATATTTAAGATGAACATTTTAGAGTTAAGTGAACAAGAAATAGGCAGGCGCGAGAGCCTGCAAGAGTTGCGCAGCATGGGCATCGATCCCTACCCCGCAGCTGAATATCCTACTAATGCATTCTCCACCGACATACGTGACAATTTCCGTGACGAGGACGAGCCCCGTCAGGTGTCCATTGCCGGACGAATGATGAGCCGTCGCGTCATGGGAAAGGCCTCGTTTGCGGAGATACAGGACTCGAAAGGCCGTATCCAGGTCTACATCACCCGCGACGACCTCTGCCCTGGTGAGAACAAGGACTTATATAATAATGTGTTCAAGCGTTTGCTCGACATCGGTGACTTCATCGGTGTGAAGGGTTTCGTGTTCCGTACACAGACGGGTGAGATCAGTGTGCATGCCCAGGAGCTCACCCTGCTGTCGAAGGCCCTGAAACCACTGCCTATCGTAAAATACAAGGACGGTGTGGCCTACGACAAGTTCGACGATCCGGAACTGCGTTATCGCCAGCGTTATGTCGACCTCGTGGTGAACGAGGGTGTGAAGGACACCTTCCTGCAGCGGGCTACAGTGATTCGTACCCTGCGCAAGGTGCTCGATGATGCCGGATATACGGAAGTCGAAACACCAACCTTGCAGATGATTGCCGGTGGTGCTTCAGCCCGTCCGTTCATCACC
>JAEEGL011799326.1_pt1 | contig 15654 bp, 16 predicted proteins | sample 9134231 | NCBI WGS metagenome assembly JAEEGL01 (sample SAMN16246548, study PRJNA631951) | gut metagenome | biome: gut microbiome; feature: rumen; material: fiber-attached | host: Bos | place: Iran: Karaj | collected 2018-10
AATTGTCAATTCCTGCCCAAAATGTGTTCAAAAAAGGGCGGGAAACAAGAGAATTGTTTATTTCCGCCCATCAAAATCCGCTCTTTTGAGGGCGTAAAAAGACTGATTTGTCCATATCCGCCCACACTTTTTTTGGCTATGGGCGTAACCTGTTCAAATCATCCGTTCCCGCCCACAAAACCAGCCAAAATCCTTCCTGGAAGCCCGGGATATCGGCAGACGGCAGTGGAAAAGCAAGTCGTCGTTGCCGCGCGCCATCTTCACAGCCTTTGTACGACTTCTTTTTGGGTCAGGATAACACTGTTCTCTTGATCCAACCCAGCGCCAAATAGCCCCTTTGGGCCAAGAATCACTTGTTTTTAGTAGAACCCAAATGTGCGAATGCCCATTGGGTCAAGAATCTCTTGTTTTTCAGAATGACCCACATGTCCAAATGCTCGTTGGGTCATGAACAAGCTTCTTCATGAAAATGACCCACAGTCTTCGTTTGTTTGTTGAGTCTATTAACGGATCTTCTCAATACTGACCCAATGTCTTTTGAAAATCTTGGGTCAGACGCATCAAATGACAAATATTGACCCAACTCGTCAGATAATACTTGGGTCATCTTAAACATTTCCTGAAGCATGACCCAAAGTACCTTCCTGGTCCTGGGCCAGATATGAAAATTCTTCATTTCAAGCCCAATAAGAACAGCGTCTGGGACGCGACAAAAGCGGCGGGCAACAGGCCGGCCACGCGGCGGGCTTAGAGGGGGCTTTGGCGGGTGTCGTCGTGCCCGATGGCGAGGGAAATGAAGTAAACCTTCCGAGCGCCGGCTTTCAGGAGGGCGCGCGTGCAGGCTTCGGCTGTGGCGCCGGTGGTGTAGATGTCGTCGATGAGGATGAGAGTCTTATAAGTGCAGGGACCGGAGACCTGGAAAGCGCCCATGAGGTTCATGGCGCGGCCTTCGCTGGTAAGGGCCTTTTGGGCTTTGGTCTCTGCGCGGCGCCTGAGGAGAGCGGAGTCTACAGGGATCTGAAGACCGTTGGAAAGGCGAAGGGCAATCTCTTCGGCCTGGTTATAACCACGGCTCAGCAGGCGTTTCCGGTGCACGGGGACCGGGATCAGCGCTTCTGCGCCCCATTCGCGGATCCGGCTGCCCTGACGCGTAAGAAGATCCGCACAGGGAAAATCAAGAAGCTGCGGGTCGCCGTGGTACTTGACTTCGTTCATCATCCTCCGGGTGTAGTCTGAAGTATACTCCGCCCATGAAAGGCCCTGCTCAAAGGACGGCCTTCGTTTCTCACAGTTCCGGCAGAGCTCCCGGGTCTCATCCGACAGCGGTTTGCCGCATTTGAAACAGACCGGATCCCGGACGTAGCGGATGCGCTCCCGGCATGGCGGACAGATGAGCGTCTTTCCGGGCGGAAGGGCCCGAAGGCAGACCGGGCAGCGCCTGGGATAGATGAGGTCCAGAAGAAAAGCGGGAGAGGATTTGATAAATTCCATCACCCGATCCCGGGCAAACAGCTTCATTTTCACAAGAGAAGACTCCTTTCAGAAGCAGATAGAAATCAAGTATAATCAGGAAAAAACGAAGATGCAACAGCTCGTTTCCCATAAAACCCCTCATACGGAAAATTTCACAAATTTCAACGACAAAAACCAGCAAAAACGCGCTTTTCTTGACAGTTTCCGCCCTCCATGCTACATTCATCCTTGTTCTATAAGATTTTCCTAAAAAATACAGGAGCGCATATGGGCCAGTACGATAACGAGATCAGACGCCGCCGTACCTTCGCGATCATTTCGCATCCGGACGCGGGTAAGACGACACTGACGGAAAAATTCCTGCTCTACGGCGGCGCGATCAATACAGCCGGCTCCGTCAAGGGACGGAAGACACAGAAGCATGCGGTCTCCGACTGGATGGAGATCGAGAAGCAGAGGGGCATCTCCGTGACCTCCTCTGTGCTTCAGTTCAACTATAAAGATTACTGCATCAACCTCCTGGATACCCCCGGCCACCAGGATTTCTCCGAGGATACCTACCGCACGCTCATGGCGGCCGACTCCGCGGTCATGGTCATCGACGGCGCGAAGGGCGTTGAGCCGCAGACCATCAAGCTTTTCAAAGTCTGCGTCCTCCGGCACATCCCCATTTTCACCTTTGTGAATAAAATGGACCGGGAGATCAACGACCCGTTCTCGCTTCTGGACGAGATCGAGCATGTGCTCGGCATCCACACTTGCCCGATCACCTGGCCGATCGGCGCCGGCAAGACCTTCCAGGGCGTCTACGACCGCCAGACGAAGGATATCACCAAATTCTACGCGAAGGACGCCGGCCAGCATGAGCTGGCGACTTCGGTCGTGCCGCTTGCGGACCTCGAAGACGCCGAGAAGATCATCGGTGAAGTGCCTGCGGAAAAGCTCCGCGAGGACATGGAACTTCTGGACGGCGCCTCGGAAGAGTTCGATCAGGACAAGGTCACCAGAGGCCTTCAGACCCCGGTGTTCTTCGGCTCCGCGCTCACGAACTTCGGCGTTGGCAACTTCCTCGACCACTTCCTTCAGATGACCTATCCGCCTATGGCGCGCGAGTCCGACGAAGGCACGGTCTCGCCCTTTGACGACCGTTTTTCGGCCTTCGTCTTCAAGATCCAGGCCAATATGAACAAGGCGCACCGCGACCGCATTGCCTTCATCCGCGTCGTTTCGGGCAAATTCACCGCCGGCATGGAAGTCTTCCACGTGCAGGGCGGCCGTAATCTCCGGCTTACCCAGCCGCAGCAAATGATGGCGGAAGAGCGGAAGATCATCGACGAAGCCTACGCAGGCGATATCATCGGCATTTTCGACCCCGGCATTTTCCATATCGGAGACAGCCTGGTCGACGTGGGAGAGAAGTTCCGCTTCGGGAGCATCCCGACCTTCGCGCCGGATCATTTTGCCCGTGTGAAGCAGACCGATACCATGAAGCGGAAGCAGTTCACCAAAGGCATCGAACAGATCGCCCTGGAAGGCGCCGTCCAGATCTTCAAGGAGCTGGACGCCGGCATGGAAGAGATCATCGTCGGCGCGGTCGGCGTGCTGCAGTTCGACGTCTTGAAATTCCGCATGGATTCCGAGTATCACGTGGAGATCGGCATCGATATGCTGCCCTACGAGCACATCCGCTGGATCGAGAATCCCGAGGAGATCGATCCGAGGGCGGTGCAGGGCACGTCCGACATGAAACGCATCGAAGACCTGAAGGGCAACCCGCTGCTTCTCTTCGTGAACCCCTGGTCGGTACGGATGGTGGAAGAGCGGAATCCGCGTCTCAAACTGTCCGAATTCGGCAATATGGAAGAGTTCCGCTGAGCGCCGGTTGACCCGGAACAGACGGAAGACTATAATTGAAGAGTCACCAGTTAACGCACCCAGAGAATCACGGAGGTACGCCATGAAATGCCCGTTTTGCGGCTGCGATGACACGAGAGTCATGGATTCCAGGCCCGCCGAGGACGGATCGTCCATCCGTCGGCGCCGCGAATGCACGAACTGCGGAAAGCGCTTTTCGACTTACGAGCGCATTGAAAACTTCATGATCATGGTCGTGAAGAAGGACAACACCCGCGAGCCCTACGACAGGACCAAGGTGGAGCGCGGCATCCTGAATGCCTGCCACAAGCGCCCGGTCTCGGCCGAGCAGATCTCAGGCCTCCTGGACGAACTGGAGAACAAGATCCTGAACACCGGAGAGAAGGAAGTGCCTTCGTCCATGATCGGCGAATTCATCATGGAGAAGCTCCAGGAAATGGACGCGGTCGCCTACGTCCGCTTCGCGAGCGTCTACCGTGAGTTCAAGGACGTGGACACCTTCGCGAAGGAGATCACCAAGCTCCTCCGAAAGAAATAATGTGGAAGCGTTTCTATCCGGACGAGACCGCTTTGAGCGTGCGGGAGATCGATTACCGGGCGTTCTTTACGGAGGGCGTCAGAGGGATCATTTTCGACATCGACAACACGCTTGTCCCGCAGGACGCGCCGGCGACAGAGGAGACGGAAGCCTTCTTCAGGGAGATCCATGCACTCGGCTTTAAAACCTGCGTGATCTCGAACAATTCAGAAGAGCGTGTCAAGCCCTTTGCGGAGCGGACGGAATCTTCCTACGTGTGCCACGCACGGAAGCCCCTCAAAAAGTCCTACCGGAAGGCCATGGAGTTTCTTGGAACGGATGAACGCTCGACGCTTTTCGTCGGAGACCAGCTCCTCACGGATATCTTCGGCGCGCGCCGGCTCGGCATCCGGAACGTTCTCGTGAAACCCGTGAGCTTTGAGAGCGACATCCCGACGGTCCGTTTCAAGCGGAAGATCGAGAAAATGATCCTCCGGGAATACACAAAACGTTCATAAATCTTGTGATACAATACTTGAAAACCTAAGAATTATCGTTTAAAATACTTTTTCGGTAAAATTGTAATCCTAATCTGCAAGCACAGGAGGTTTATAAATGCAGGCAGGCGAAATCAGAAACGGCAACACTTTTGATATTGACGGCAACGTGTATCAGGTCTTGGAGTTCCAGCACGTCAAACCCGGCAAGGGCGCGGCATTTGTCCGCACGAAGCTGAAGAACGTCATCACCGGCGGCGTCGTCGAGAAGACTTTCCGCCCGACTGAAAAACTGGATGACGCGTTCGTGGAGCGGAAGGACATGACCTACTCCTACATGGACGGCGAACTTTATTACTTCATGGACAACGAAACCTACGAGCAGCTGCCGGTCGGCAAGGACATCGTCGGCGACTCCCTGAAGTTCGTCAAGGAGAATGAAGTCTGCAAGATCTGCTCCTACAAGGGCAACGTTTTCGCGGTCGAAGCTCCGTTCTTCGTCGAGCTTGAGGTCACCGATACCGAGCCCGGCTTCAAGGGCGACACGGCCACGGGCGCGCAGAAGCCCGCAACCGTCGAGACCGGCGCGCAGATCAACGTCCCGCTGTTCATCAACATCGGCGACGTCATCAAGATCGACACGCGTACAGAGGAGTATCTCTCCCGCGTCAAATAATTCATTTCCCGTGCCGTTTTCGGGCGGAGGGGGCATTCTGCCCTCAGGAAATGATCCCGGAGAGCGCTTGCGCTCTCCTCGCTGCGTCTGTAGCTCAGTGGATAGAGCGCCGGCCTCCGGAGCCGGGTGCGATGGTTCGATTCCATTCAGACGCGTCCCCGTTCACAGAGCCTTCCGCAAGGAAAGGTGCTCATGAACTTCAAAACATTTCTGGAGATCATCCAGAGAAAAGTCAACGAATCCCTGCCCGGGAATCTCCGGGCGGAACTCAAAGCCGTACAGAAGAACAACGGAACCGTGTACACAGGCCTGACCCTTACGGGGGTCGAGGCTTATTCGCATTCGGACGTCGTGGCTTCCCCGATCGTTTATCTGGAAGAGTTTTATCGAAGGTACATGCGTCAGCACGAGGTCTGCGGGGACGGTGAGCAGTGCGGAATGGCGGAATACTGCCCCGCGAAGACTGATGCGGCCGAAGGGCGCCTCCGGGACGAGGAGAGAAGCGTCTATCCATGCATCAACGCATTCGGCAAAGCGATCGCAGAGATCCTGGTGACGTACATGAACGAGGCGCCTGAGATCTCGGACGTTTCCGATTATGACGCTGTGAAAGACCGCCTGTTCGTTCAGCTTGTGGGGCGCGACGCCAATGCGTCCAGGCTCGAGGACGCCGCAAAGCATGAATACCTGGATATGACGGTCATCTACTATCTGCTCTGTGAAGGGCCGGACAAGGACACGGGCGGCGTGCGGGTCACCTGGGACATGCTGGGCGACTGGGGAATCGCGGAAGACCTCCTCTACCGGGACGCGATAGAGAACACCAGAAAAATGATGGGAGAGAAGCTGCTTCGTTTCGACCAGGATCCGGAGCAGTCCGGCCTTGATACGTCTGAAAGCCGGATGATGATACTTTCCAACGAGAAGAACTTTTTCGGCGCTTCGGTGCTTCTGTATTCAGAGGAGCTCGGGAAGATTGCGGAGGAGTTCCAGAGGGATCTTTACGTCTTGCCGTCGAGCATTCACGAGGTGATCCTTCTGCCGGAAAGCGGGCAGGATCCGGAGGCGCTCAGGGCTACCGTCCGCCGTGTCAACGAGACAGAAGTCCGTAAGGAAGAGGTCCTCACGGATTCGGTCTATCTTTATGACAGGGAGCGGGGAGAAGTACGGATCGCCTGAAAGGCCTGCGGCTCAGATTGACAAATGTCCTCTAATCCTGTATATTGTAAAAAAGTTGTAACAATTTCACGGAGGAGGCTTTATGGCCAAATCGGAGGACAATAAACAAAGATCCAAGAAACTGATTCCCTACCTGGTCGTGATTCTCGTCGCGGCCGTTTCTGTGCTTCTCGTCGCCATTCTCACGAGACCGAAGGAAGAGGATCAGGAGGAGAGCACGACCGCAAGCGCTGAGACTTCAACAACGGAAGAACCGACAGAAGAGACGCTGCCGACGGCGGCGGCTCTGGATGTGGGCCGTATCGAGCTTCTGATGGAAGACTATTATCTGGCCAAGGTCGAAAATGACGTGGACAAGCTGAACCGGATCATTGAGTCCGATACGGTCTACACACTGGCTGACCTGACCGGCGAATCCCAGTACATTGACCGCTATGACAATTTCCGCAACTATGTCATGCCGGGTGTTTCCGAGGAGTATTTCGTGGTCTATGTGACCTACGATCTGTACTTCCGGGGCATCGACACGGGCGCTCCGGCGCTGAACCGCTTTATTATCGCGAAGGACACCGGCGGCAACTATTTCATTTACGACCGGAAGGTCACGCAGGAGTTTACGGATTATCTGGCGAAGTTGGACGCATCGCCGACGATCCAGGGACTCCGGAAGCAGGTGGAAGACGGCCTCAGGAAGGCCTGCGCGTCCGACGTCGATCTGGACCAGCTGATCAAGCTTCTGAATACCGGAGAGACGGAAGCGCCTGCTACCGAAGCACCGGCGGAAGAGACGACGAACGCCCAGGCCGGGATCTTCAGAGTTTTCTGAATGACCATGCGCGGAGAGGCTCCCGAAGGGCGCCTCTCCTTTTTTCATGTAAACGGAGGAGAGAAAATGGAGAAACTTTTGATGGCGCTTGACGCCGGCACAACTTCCAACCGCTGTATCCTGTTCAACAAGAAGGGCAGCATCGTGAAAATGCAGCAGCGGGAATTCACCCAGTATTTCCCGAAGCCGGGCTGGGTCGAGCATGACGCGGAAGAGATCTGGCTCTCGATGTATTCCGTCGCGAGCGAAGCGCTTGCGAACGCGGAAGTGACGGCGGAAGACATCGCCGCGATCGGCATCACGAACCAGCGCGAGACTGTCATTATGTGGGACCGGAAGACCGGCGATCCCATTTACCGCGCCATCGTCTGGCAGGACCGCCGCACCGCGGACTACTGTCAGGAACTGAAAGCGCAGGGCCTGGAAGAGTTCTTCAAGAGCCGCACCGGCCTTCTCATCGACCCTTACTTCTCCGGGACCAAGGTCCGCTGGATCCTTGAAAACGTGGACGGCGTCCGGGAGAGAGCGGAGCGCGGCGAGATCGCCTTCGGCACGGTCGAGACCTGGCTGATCTGGAAACTCACGGGCGGCAAAGTCCATGTGACAGACTACTCCAATGCTTCCAGAACGCTGCTGTATAACATTTACAAGCTGGAATGGGATCAGGAGATCCTGGATCTCTTCGGCATCCCGGCCTCCATCCTGCCGGAAGTGAGACCGTCTTCGGAGGTGTACGGCGAGACGGCCTATTCGCGCTTCAACGGCTGCATCCCGATCGCAGGCGCGGCGGGCGACCAGCAGGCGGCGCTCTTCGGACAGACCTGCTTCAAGCCCGGCGAATGCAAGAACACCTACGGCACGGGCTGCTTCCTCCTCATGAACACCGGACTTGAACCCGTGGAGGGCAAAAACGGCCTGCTGACCACGATCGCCTGGGGCATCAACGGCCACGTAACCTACGCGCTCGAAGGCTCCGTCTTCATCGGCGGCGCGGTCATCAAGTGGCTTGTGGAAGAGCTGAAGGTCCTGGACAGCTCCTCTGATTCCGAATACTTTGCCCGCAAAGTCCCGGATACGAACGGCTGCTACATCGTGCCGGCATTCACCGGCCTCGGAGCGCCGTACTGGGATCCCTACGCACGCGGCGCGATCGTGGGCCTGACCCGCGGCGTGAACCGCTACCACATCATCCGCGCGGCGGAAGAATCCATCGCCTATCAGTCCAATGACCTTCTGGAACTCATGACGAAGAACTCCGGCATTCAGGTCACCGCCCTCAAGGTGGACGGCGGCGCGACCCGCGACAACCTCCTTCTTCAGTTCCAGTCCGACATTTCCGACGTGCCCGTCACACGCCCTGAAAATGTGGAAACGACAGCCCTGGGCGCAGCTTATCTTGCAGGCCTTGCGGTAGGCTTCTACGAGAGTCCGGACGAGGTGCTTAGGAACTGGCGTTTCGGTGAAGTGTTCAAGCCCTCCATGCCCGATGAAGAGCGCGAACGGAAACTGCGCGGCTGGCATAAGGCTGTCGAACGTGCGAAAGACTGGGCGAGAGACGAGGACTAAGGCATGGAAGAGAAAAATTACATGGAGAAACCTCTTGCGGCTACCGTTCTGGCCGAGGAGCTCACAGAGATCTATGAACGGTTTTCCGAGCGGATCGGCGTGAAGCAGGAGGAAGACAAAGGCTTTTTGAAAGCGCTTCGCTCTCTGTTCAGCGACAAGCGGGAGAGCGATATGGAAGTCGCCGCCTTCTACAACACGGTTGGCAACCACATCACGAAATACTATGATGCGCTGAAAGACGAGAAGGCGGAGGACGCGGCCGCGCTGGCCTACGGCTCGGTCCGCATGATGCTCACCGGCAGGGAAAACGACGTGATCTCTCTTGCGAAGATCTCGAACCAGGGCTTTGCGATCCCGCTCCTTGCGTTCCTCACGAAAGAACAGCTGCAGGAGATGCGCGAAGCCTATCTGAGGGAGACCCCGAAGCGGCTTCTCTTCCCGAATCAGAAGAATGTCCTGAAGGAAATGGACAGGCTTCTCGCGGAGTGACCGGCTTTCACGAAACAGGCCGGACAGAACAGAAGAACGCGGCCCCCGGAGGGGCCGCGTTCTTCACGGGAAAGACCGGCTGTGGACCGGGCTGTTTTCATTAGATGAGTGGTTTGCGACTGCCGATCGAACTGGGCGGTGTCCCGAACACGTGGGTGTAATCCCGGTAGAACGACGAGTAATGGTTGAAGCCCAGCCGTTCGGCCACGTCCGTAGCGCTTGCTCCTTCACTGAGAAGATTCCGTGCGACCATGCATTTCTGTGTCCGTACGTAGGACATGATCGGGGTGTCGAACTCGCTGGAGAAGACTTTATATACCGAAGACTTGGACATGTGAAGCGCGTCCGTGATGTCGTCGACGGAATGGATCTGGGCGAGATGGGCGTCGATGTATCGCACGATGCTTCTCAAATCCTGATTGACGTAATCCGCCTTCTGGATGAGATCATGCGCACTGATCAGATAGGCGTTGATGATGTTCATGGAACCGATACAGACGCTTACCCGCATATCCTCGTGCACATAAGCCACGTGTTCGTCCATCAGCCGGAATTCCCGCGCCAGAGGCGTGTTTTCGATGAAATAGACCGATTCGGTCTTCTCCAGCTGGCTTTGGACGTAGGGGTAGATCGCAAGCGGTGAGAAGCGGAGCACGTAACGTTCATATGGACAGTCAGTCCGGAAAACGATATTATGGTATTCGCCCGGTTTGGCAATGAGAAGAGAACCCGGACGGATCTTGTACCGCCGGTGCTGCAGCATAAAATCAGCGTCGCCCTGCACGAAGTAGAGCATCTCATACGTGGTATGATAATGTTCTCTGAACCGGTCTTCGCGGAGATCAGGCTTCTCCGAATAAGAGTGCTTGAACGTAAAGTCCCTGTAACGAACGTCGAAAGTCATATGACACCTCGCATCTGGTATATTTGTTTTATAATGATTCTGGAAAGATTGCAATCAGAATTTCATAAAATTGCAATTATACATCATCGAATAGAGTTACTATAATTGAAGCAATCGCAACAGGCGGGGAGAGAGGAGAGCCAGGAATGGACCAGCGGCCAAACATCATCATTTTCAATCCGGACCAGATGCGTGCGGATGCGCTGTCTCATCTGGGCAATCCGGCATCACGCACGCCTTTTCTGGATCGTTTTGCTGAAACGGAAGCAGTTTCCTTCCATAACGCATTCTGTCAGAATCCGGTCTGTGTTCCAAGCCGCTGTAGTTTTACTACCGGTTTGTATCCGCATGTGAGCGGCCACAGGACCATGGCGCATCTCCTTCGCGCGCATGAAACCAGTATCTTCGAAGAACTGAAGAATGCAGGTTATTATGTATGGATGAACGCCCGAAACGACCTTGTGGCCGGGCAGGTGCCCGGACTCATGGAGCGTCATGCAACAGAGATCTATTACGGCGGGCAGTCCGAGGCCGCGCCGGGGCCGGAAGTCTCCAGAGGAGAGCCCGGGAGCAAGAACTATTATTCGTTCTACGGCGGAAGGCTGGGCCTGGATCAAGAAGGCCGTAATTACAGCCCGGATGATGAGGACGTGGATGCGGCAATCGCACGCATCCGGAATAAACCAAAGGATCAGCCCCTCTGTCTGTTCCTCGGCCTCACTTATCCGCACCCCCCTTATCAGGTCGAAGAGCCGTATTTTTCCGCAATTGACCGGACCAAGCTTCCGCCGCGGGTAAAACCCGAAAATCTTCACGGAAAAGCGGACATCGAAGCTGCGATCCGGAAAAATCAAGGCAGGAATCGTATACGGAAGCGGACTGGGATGAGCTTCGTGCCGTTTATCTTGGCATGTGCATGAAGGTGGACGACCAGTTCCGGAAACTCGTGGATGCACTGAAAGCAGCCGGAGAGTACGATAACTCTGCGATCTTCTTTTTCTCGGATCATGGTGATTTTACCGGAGATTACGGGCTCAGCGAGAAAGCCCAGAACACTTTTGAGGATTGCCTGACCAATGTGCCTTTCCTCATCAAACCGCCCAAAGGAACTCCGTTGGACCCCGGCGTTTCGGAGAGTCTGGTCGAACTGGTGGATTTCTACGCGACGGCCATGGACTTCGCGGAAACGGAGCCTTGCCATACACATTTCGGACGTTCCTTAAGATCGGTCCTTTCGGACCGCGGCACACCGGTGCGTGACTTTGTGACCTGCGAAGGAGGACGGAACGCAGACGAGACCCATTGCGATGAATTCCATGCGAACGGGCTGAGAGGCACGATGCCTTTTCATCCTTACTGGCCGAGACATTTTGCCCAGACTGATCCGGATGCCCATGCAAAAGGCTTCATGATTCGAAACGCTGAATGGAAGCTGGTCAGCCGTCCGAACGGCAAAGACGAGTTATATGATCTCCGGGAAGACCCGAAGGAAATGACCAATCTGTACGGAGAGGATTCTGTCCGGGACGTTGTGCAGGAACTCCGCGAAAAGCAATTGCTGTGGCTCATGGAAACCGCGGACGTCGTGCCTTTCGATTACGACCGCCGGTTCTCGGATGAAATGATCTGGACCAGGGTCCGGCGTTTCGTGCCGCCGGAGTATGAAGCGGAGATCAAAGGAAAGATCGCCTCGGGCGTCAACATGTTCCTTCTGATCCGGGAATGTCAGGAGCGTTTTGGAGAACAGAAGAAAGAAAAGTAAGACTGTTTCATGAAGAGCGCAAAAAGACTCTTTAAAATTTTCATTTCCACACTCTACCTCAGCGCTTTCACCTTCGGCGGGGGCTATGTGATCGTGACGCTTCTGAAGCAGAAATTTGTGGACGAGCTTCACTGGATCGACGATGAGGAAATGCTGGACATGGTCGCCATTGCCCAGTCTTCGCCGGGACCGATCGCCGTGAACGGTGCCATCGTGGTGGGATACAAACTGGCAGGGATCCCGGGGATACTTGCAGGCGTACTTGGCGCTGTCATCCCGCCTTTTGTCATCCTCACCGTGATCTCATTCTTTTATGAGGCGTTCAAAGACCTATTTGCCGTTCAGGCGCTTCTGAAAGGCATGAAAGCGGGTGTGAGCGCGGTCATCATGTCGGTCGTATGGGATATGGGCTCCGGCGTTGTGAAATCGAAAGACTGGATCAACATTGCAGTCATGATCGCGGCCTTTGTGGTGAATTACTTCCTGAAGGTCAACGTCATTTTTGTCATTCTGGCCGTCGCGGCAATCGGTGTTGTCCGGACCTTGATTCAGGAGAAACGTAAGGGAGGCGAAAAAGCATGATCTATCTGCAGCTTTTCCTTGCTTTCCTTCAGATCGGCGCGTTCAGTTTCGGCGGAGGCTATGCGGCCATGCCGCTCATTCAGGAGCAGGTCGTCACGAAATATGCCTGGCTTACCCAGACGGATTTTACGGATCTGGTGACCATCGCGGAGATGACGCCCGGCCCGATCGCGATCAACGCTGCCACTTTCGTAGGCAATCAGGTAGCGGGCATCCCGGGTGCGCTCGTGGCAACCGCGGGCGTCATCCTGCCCTCCTGCATTTTTGTCACGGTGCTGGCATGGCTCTATAAACGCTTTCGGAAAATGGCGCTCATGCAGGGCGTTTTAAAATCACTCCGCCCGGCCGTCGTCGCGATGATCTTTGCCGCAGGTCTGGGGATCCTTCTGGCCACGCTGTTCTCAAACGGTACGAATTCTTTTGCCTTCGGTAATTTCCAGTACAGGGCACTTGTCTTATTCCTTGTTGCCCTGGTCTGTCTGAGAGGACTCAAATGGAACCCAATTCTGGTCATGGCCGGCTGTGGTGTGGTGGAACTTCTTGCACAAGTCGCTTTGAGATGACAAACCGGGATTCTGATGAAAAAGCGCCCCTAGGGGCGCTTTTTTCATGGCCTTTGGCGGCGAAAGCTTTCTGCAGTCCGGATCAGCGGGTCGAGTATTCTGTCGAGAAGCTCCCGGTACCGGCAGGATCCGTTCTCCAGATACATGGTGTCTTTCATCCGCTTGCAGCCGCCACGGCAGCTCGAAAGCAACGGACAGCTCCGGCAAGGTTCTTCAGATAGATATGCGCGGGGCTCATTCAAAAAAGCCGCAGCGGATTCCCTGAGGGATACAAGCGTTTCTGACTTCAGATCACCCATCCGATACTTGTCCAAGGCATAGAAGTCGCAGGGATAGACCGATCCGTCTGCCTCCGCCACATACTGGACAGAGCACTGGCCGGTCATGCCGCAGGCGGTCTCGCGCCCATAGAGGAACAGGTTGACTAGGTCATCGAAGAACTTGACGCTGACTGCATGGCCTTCTTCCAGAGACTTCTTCCAGAGCGGGAAGAGCGCCAGATAAAAGTCCCGGAAAGCGGAAGGAGTAAGCGCCCAGCGAGCGCGTTCGGAAGCGCTTCCCGAGTCTTTTGGAACATCAGAAAGATCAAGTGCTCCCAGGCAGGGAATGAACTGGACGTAACGGATCTCTTCCCGGAGCACCCAGTTCCAGACGGCTTCGGGACGGGCGGCCGTTTCCGGGGTCAGTACGGTGAGCACATTGAACGCAACTCCGTGCTGCTTCAGGAGTTCCATAGCCCCATGGACACGGACAGAGGTGCTTTCGCCAGACGCATCCTTCCGGTAAGCATTGTGGAATCTGGCAGGGCCGTCGATTGAGAGCCCGACGAGGACCCTGTTTTCTCGAAAGAAACGGCACCACTCCTCATCCAGCAGAAGACCGTTGGTCTGGAAAGACCAGGAGACGGAGATGCCTTTCAGGATCTCAGCGGCCATCTGAAAGAAGGCTTTGTAGAAATCAATTCCTGAAAGCGTCGGCTCTCCGCCCTGAAAGGCGAGGTGCAGACTGTCGCCCGGGACCAGATCTTCTTTCAGCGAAAGGAGGATCGCGCGGGCTGTTTCTTCTGTCATAAGACCGCGCGAAGATGGTTCGCGGAGACTCATTTCATCCGCGTAAAAACAGTATCCGCAGCGCATGTTGCAGAGACCGGAAGCAGGTTTCAGAAGGAGTGCGTATTCTTTCATAGAAGAGACAATAACACAGAGAAAACGGGCCGGTCAACTTGGAAACGACGCTGTTTCACCCAAGAAGGGCGGAAGAATTGCAATGTGACGTCGGCTCTTTTGCAATTCCCAGAAGCGGTTGTCCCGTTGTATGGTAGAGGCACCTTAGAGAGAGGTGCACCATGGAAGAGAAGAGAAAATACGGTTTCAAAAGGCCTGTGGAACGGCTGGACATTCATTGCCATCTGGGAAGACCGGGCGGCAGTCTTTTCTCAGCCGAAGAGCGGATGGCGGTAGATAAAGTGCTGGGCATCAGCCACGCGGTGATCCTGCCTTCGCCCGTACAGGACGGAACCAATATGCTGCCGGACTGCATGGATTCGGAAGAAGCCAGGGCAGCGGCAGAAAAATACCCGGAACATTTTTCCTGGTTTGTGAACGTAGAGCCCGACGGCTCGGACGAGGTCGTGAGGAAACTGAAAGAAGCGAAGGCTTCCGGCGCAAAAGGCGTCGGCGAGTTTGGAACCAAGCTTTCTTTCGACGACCCATGGGTGGACCATCTTCTGGACGTCTGCGGAGCTCTGGGGCTTCCTTTTCTGTTTCATATCAGCCCCTACGGTACCAATTCCTACGGTGTGATCGACGAGAAGGGCCTTCCGGGACTGGAAGGAGCGCTCGAAAGGCATCCCGAAACCATTTTCATCGGGCATTCCCAGCCTTTCTGGTATGAGCTTGGCACTTACGATCCGAATCTTCCGGGACCGGCGCTGAACGGCTTCCCCTTCGGAAAAGTGGAAGAGGAAGGGAGAGCGGTCGAACTGCTTCGAAAGCATCCCAATCTGCACGCGGATCTGTCCGCGATCTCCGGCCTCAATGCGATCCTGAGAGACACGGACTACGGCTTCCGCTTCCTCACGGAGTTCCAGGACAGGCTGTACTACGGCACGGATCTTCTGAACACAGAATTCGTGTTCCCGCTGGGGCAGATGCTGGACTTCTGGCTGTTGTCCGGAAAGATCTCCGAGACCGTCTACCGGAAGATCTGCCGGGAGAATGCAGAACGACTGCTTTGCATGTGAGAAAAAACGGTACAATGAACAATCATAAGAGGTGTTTTTTGCTCAATCACATTGCGGTTTGAACGAATTGCAATATCGGCAGGTATACAATGCAATTTACATTGTCCAATCTGACGATAAAATAGAAACTACAAGATCGACATGGATCATCTATGAAAATGATTCAGGGAGGAGCAGCACACATGGCGGATCAGAAGACGATCCTGGAAGTCCTCCACATGGATAAGAACTTCGGCGTGACAGTGGCTTTGAACGACGTATCGTTCTCGCTGGAACGCGGCCATGTCTACGGTCTGATCGGAGAGAACGGCAGCGGCAAGTCCACCGTTTCTTCCATCATCGCGGGCATGCAGCCGGCCACAAAGGGCGAGATGACCTACAAAGGCGAGCCCTGGAAACCCTCATCCATGCTGGAAGCCCAGGAACACGGAATCGGCATGATCGTTCAGGAAGCGGGCACCATCCCGAACATTACCGTGGCGGAGAACATTTTCCTCGGCCAC
>JAEEGL013246261.1_pt1 | contig 15654 bp, 9 predicted proteins | sample 9134231 | NCBI WGS metagenome assembly JAEEGL01 (sample SAMN16246548, study PRJNA631951) | gut metagenome | biome: gut microbiome; feature: rumen; material: fiber-attached | host: Bos | place: Iran: Karaj | collected 2018-10
CAAAAATTTCCTGATTTAAGATTCATTGAAGTTCCTGATGTTTTTAAATATCAAGAAAATTTAAAAGTTAATGTTCAAATGAATAATATTTTTAAAGAACTAAAAAATTACATAAAATCAATCAAAATTTTATCAAATTTTTCAAAAGATGAAATTAATTTAATAGAAATCGAATTAGAAAATTTCATATATTTAAAATTATATTTAAAATTAGTCCCAATCAAACAATCAAAATTAGATGAAAAAATTTATAATAAATGTTTAAGATTAAAATCATTAAAACCAGAAAATTGCTTAAAAGAAAAATATTTTTACAATGAAATTTTATGTCAAAAAGCAATTAAATTAATAAATTCTTTAAATAATTTTTGCACTCCAATTGAAAAAATAACTTGCTTTAAAAAAGCAATTGAAATAATAGAAAATTCAATTACTTTTAATACAGGAAAAGAAAGTTTGGGAATTGATGATTCAATTGAATTAATTTCTTATGTTTTTATGAAATCTCAACCAAAAATGTTTTATTCTAATTTTAATTATGCATATTTATATTTAAATAAAGAATTAAGTAAAAAATCTGAAGGACAAACATTAGGAAAAATGGAATTAATTATGAATATTTTTATTAAAAAAACAAGAAATGATTTTTATAATGTTTCTGAAGAAATGTTTGGAAATGAAAATGATGATTTAAAAAATTATAAATAATATTTAATTATAAATAAATTTAAATTTTATTTATATAATTAATTAAATCTATTAAATACATAATTAATTTATGTTATTTAATTATTTATATTCAAAAAATAAAATTATTTTAAATTTTATTTTAATGTTAAAAAGATCTATAAAATATTTATATTATTTATTATTATAAATATTATTATTATTATTATTATTATTATTATAAATATTATTAAAAATATTAAAATATTTTTGCAAGAAAATTAATTTATAAATTTATAGATGAAAATATTTTTTCATTATCAATATTATTATTATAATTTATTGATAAAATATGTTTTTTTAAATTAATTGCTGCGTTTATTTTTTTTGTATAATAAGGAATTCCTTTAATTTGATAATTTTTAATATTTTTTATAAAAGAATTATTATTTAAAGATTCATTATTTTTCTTTATTTTTTTTTCTTCTAAATTTTCTCTATTTGAATGGAAATTTTTTATTTCAAAACTTTCATTAATATTATTATTATTATTATTATTATTATTATTATTATTATTATTTTTATTATTATTATTATTTAGTAAATATTTATTTTTAAATAAAGTGCATGTTTTATTTTTATTTAAAATTGAATTATCATTTTCATTTAAATTATGATTATTTGAAATAATTAATGAATTATTATTACTATTAAATGAATTTATAAATAAATTACTTTTAAAATCAATAATTTTTCTATAATTTGTAAAATTTGATTGTAAATTAATTTTACTATCAGAACATGTTAAATCTTTAGTGCTTTTATTTAAATTTTCATCATTTTTTGTATTTTTAAATATTTTATTTTTAAACATATTTATTTTTTTCATTATTGATCTTTCATTATTTATATTATTATTAATAGATTTTGAATAAGTGTAACTAGTAATTTTATTATTATTTTTATTATAACTGAAATTATTATTATTAATATTATTATTATTATTATAAGAAATATGTTTATTTGCTTTATAAATAATATTACTTTTATTATTATTATTATTATTATTTTTATTATTCAAAGTTTTACAAAACGCTTGATTTAAAATATTATTATTTTTCATTTTATTATAAATATTATTTTTATTGATTTTTTTTTCATAAATCAAAATATTATTATTATTAATTTGTTCATGTTTAATAATTAAATTCGGAATTTCATTATAAATATATTCAATTTCCTCAAAACTAACATTAAAAATACTATTAAAAAACGAGTTCCATTTTTCTAAAGAAAATAATTTTCTTGAAACCGCAACAAAAGCAAAAGCCAAATAAAATGGATTAAATTTTAAATAATCTGCATTAGCTAAAATAATTTTTTCATAAATTTTAAAAGGCAAATTATAAATTTTCGAACTAACATTTAAATAAATCAAATCATTAGTAAAAACAATTCCATTAATTAATAAAATTTCAATGAAATTCAAAGGTTGTGGAAAATTTAAATTATAATTTAAATATTTTAAACATAAAATTTCAATTTTTTTAATTTCATCTAAAGAAAAATTTGAATAATTTGGTAAAATTTCTTGAAAAAAATTCAAATTCGGAATTTTTCCATTTTTATCATAAAATTTTACAGCTAAAATTAAACATCCAATCGCAATTGAATCTAAATCTTTAGAATGAAAATTTAATTTAAAAAGAATAGAATCCATAAAATAAACAGCAATAAAAAGAATTTTATAATCAAAATTGTATTTAATTAAAAATTTTTTCATATTCAAAATTAAATTTTTTCTTTTAATTTCTTCTAAATTAGATAAAATCACATTTTTAGGCGAAAAAATTTCATTTCGCATAAAATTCAAAATTTTTAAAGGATTCAAATCAAAAGGTTTCATTAACGAAATTGGTCTTAAAGAAAATTGAATTAAATTTTGATTTTGATTTGAAAAATTTGATGAATTTAAAGTTGAATTTGAACAATTTGCTTCATCTTCAAACATAATAAAATAAAAAAAAAATTAATTTTTTTTTAATTTATAATAAATATTTAAATAATAATAAAAAAAAAATATTTTTAATAAATTTTTTTTTTAATTATTATTTTTTTGAGTTTTAAAATTCGATGCTAATTCAATTGCATTATCAATTTTATTAAACATTTTATTAATTTCCGATTTTAAATTAAATCCAGAATTTTCTATTTTATGTTTATTAAACGCGTTTTGATAAAAATTAAAATCTATTAAAAATTTTCTTTTATCCATAAATTTATTAGCAAAAATATTTGAATTTCTTAATTCAACATTGTAACATTTTTCTTCATTTAAAATATTATTAATTTCTTCTTCAACGAACAAAGGATTTTTTTCTTTTTTTGATATACAATAATTTTCAATTCCTTTTTTTGCATTTTTTGGAATCAAATCAATTTGACTTAAATTATAATAATTTTCTTCATTAGTTTCATTTTTATAATTTTTTGAATAATTTTCTAAAAAATTATTTTCATTGTTCATTTTATTATCTAAAAAATCAATAGTTTTTTCCTGTTTTTTATTCAATGTTTGAATTGGAATGTTTCCTAATCTTACAGAATTTCTTTTTGCTTTTAAATTATTTTGATTTTTTACTATTGTTTTTTTTCTTTCACCTTCTCTTCCAAAACTGTTTTTTTTTTTTATATTTTTTCCTACTTTTTTCTTTTCATATTGAGAAAAATTATTAATAATATTTGTAATGTACGAATTCGAATCTTTCGCACTAATTAATTTATTAGTTTCTGTATTTAAAAAATTATTCGCGTACCAAGAAGAAATTGGTGGATTATAAACGATTTTATTAAATATTGTAAATTCACTTTCATTTTTTGATTTATTTTCTTTTATTTTACTTATTTCTTTTCGAATATGTAATTCAATTTCATGTAAATTAATGTAAATATTATGTGCTTTTTTACTTTTTTCTATAAAAAATAATTTCTCAAAAAAAAATTCGTATATTAATGCCCATCCTATTTTTCTATGAGATAATAATATTTCATTGTCTTTGTGAAATTTTGTTAGAATTTCTAATTTTGATAATAAATTTTTACGGGAAAATTCTACTTCTGGACTTGTATATGTTTTTACTGTCTCTTTCTTTTTGTCTTCGAATGAACTGTCGTCGCTAGAATCGTTCCCAAATTTTCGCATTTTTAATAAAAATTGAGTGGATAATAATCTTGCCATAATTTTTTTATTGTTATTATATTTATAATATAAAAAAACAAAAATTATTTATAAATCAAAGTTATAATAAAAATATTAAAAAACAATTTAAATATTGGATATAATTAAAACAAAATAAATTTGTTAGAATAATAATATTATTATTATTAAAATTATATATAATTTAAAACAAAAAAAAATGAAAAAAAAACAATCAAATTTAAATTTATCATATCACAGCGAAGAGCCACCTCCCGATCCAAACGACTACACAACATTAGAAGAGGAGCAAAGAAATCGTCAATTATTAGAGCATTTAAAAGAACAGCAAACAAAACACAGAGAATTTGTTAAGCAAATGGAATTAGAAAAAAAAATTCGTGAAGAAATTTTAGAAGAACAACGTCAAAGAGAATTAATAGCAAATAAAGCATATTTAGATAGAAGAAATGCAAGTGCGAAATATCGAGCAAAACAAAATAATGAAAGAATTTCTAAATTATTAGCAAAAGTTGATAATTATATGAAAAAAATAGAAAAAATTGATTCAATTGAAGAAATTAAAAAACAAGCTGAAAAAGAATATCAAAATGAAATTATGAAAAAAAAAAAGAAAAAAAATATTACTAAAGAAGAAATTGATAAATTGAGCACTTTAAATAAAAAAAATCAAAATCTAAGAAATGAAAATAAAAAAAGAATAGAAGAAAGAAAAGAAGAAGAAAGAAAAAAAAAAGAAAAAATTCAAAAAGCAAATCAAGCTAATGAAAAAGCACAAAAAATTCTTAAAGAAGGATTAAAAACTATGAATAAAAAATTAGAAGAAAATATTGAAGAAATTCAGGAGGATAAAAGTGTTAAAAATAAAGATGAAAATAAAAAAACTAAAAAAAATAAAAAAAATAAAAAAAATGAGGATATTAAAGAAATTAATAATAATATTAATGAAAATAATGAAGAAAATAATATTGAAAATAATCAAAATGAAAATGAAGAAAATAAAAATGAAAATAATGAAAATGAAGAAATTAAAAATGAAAATGATAATGAAAATGAAGAAAATGAAAAAGAAGAAAATAATGAAAATGAAGAAAATAATAATGAAAATAATAAAGAAATTGAAAACGAAATAAATGAAAATTTTGAAAATAATAATAACGAAAAAGAAAATAAAAATAACGAAAATATAAATTTATCAGAAATTGAAAAAATGAGAAAAGAAATAGAAAAATTAAAAAAAGAAAAATTAAATTTACAAAAAGATTTAGAAAGTAAAAATAATATTAATGAAAAAATAATAAGTAATTTAGAAAAAGAAAAACAAGAATATTTAAAAAAAATCGAAAAATTAGAAAAAAATAACGAAAATAATAATAAAAAAATAAATAAATTACAAACAGAATTAAATTCAAATACAATTAAATATAAAAAAATAGACAAAAAAAACATAGAAAATAATAATGTAATTAATAAAATAAAAAGTGAAAATGGAAATAATTCAAATTTAATAAAAGAATTAGAAAATAGTAATAGTAAATATAAATTTTTAATTAAAAATTTAGAAAAAGAAAATAAAATTTATAAAAATAAAATAGAAGATTTAAATATAAAATTAAATAATGAACATCATAAATTTAATGAAATAGAAAAAAATAATGTTAATTACAAAGAAAAAATAAACGATTTAGAAGAAAAAAATTTCGAAAGAGAAAAAATAATAAAAAAATTAGAAACAGAAAAAAATAATAAATTATTAAAAGATAAAATAAAAAGTTCAAAAGAAAAAAAATTAGAAACATTAAATGATAAAATTTTATTCGTTGAAAAAGAACAAGAAAAAGCAACTGAAATTTTTCCAGATCAAATTAATTTTAATAATAATGAAGAAAATAATAATAATAATAATCAAATAATAATTGATTCTAAAAAAAATAAAAAAAAAGAAATTCCAGAATCATTAAAAAAAGAAGCAGAATTTGAATTAAAAGAAATTTTAAAAAATGATCCAAATAATTTAAAAAAATTAATTGAATTTAAAAAAAAATATAAATTTTATAATATAAAATCACATATTAAAAAAGCAAAAGAATTTCATAAAAATAATAATAATAATAATAATGAAAATAATAATGAAAATAATAATAAAAAAAAATTAAAAAAACAAAATACAAATCATTCAAAAATAATTGAAGAAATTAATAAAAATAATAGATTAAAAAATATTGTTGAAAAAGTTAAAAATGCTTTTAAAGAAAAAAAAATTAATGCTAAAAAATTATTTAAAAAATTAGATAAAAATGGAAATGGAAAATTAGAAGGAGAAGAATTTCAAATTTTATTTTTAGTTCTTGACATAGAAGGAATTAATAGCGATGATGTTTTATTATTAAATTCATATTTAGATTTAAATAAAAATGGAACAATTGAATATGAAGAATTTATAAATATAATAAAATAACTTTTATTATAAAAAATAAAATTTAATATTTTTTTTATAAATTGAAATTTTTCATAAATTAAATTATAAAAATCATTTAATTTTTTTAACATTAAAAAAAAGTATTATTAAATTTAATAATAATTATTATTATTATTATTAAATTTATTAAATTTTAAATAAACTTCATCATATAATTATTATATTAAAATGTCAAATGGTTTAAGAGTTTTTAACATATGTTTTCCTTTAATAAACGAATTTTTAGGAAACAAAAACAAAGTTTTAGAACGTGATTTTTTTTACACTTCTCGTCGAAGAAATTCTGAAATTTCCTTCCAAATTTATTTAAAATATAAAAAAATATACGAAATTTTAAAAAAAGAAGCCCCAAAAGATTTTAAATATAATAAAAATTATTTAAGTTTTTTAATAGATTACATAATTCAAACAAAACAAAAAAAAATTTTATATAATTTAGTTATTCCTATTCAATATCGAAATTTTTATGAAGAAACTGATGAAAAAATTTTTTTATTTTATTTAAAAAAATTTTCTAGTTTAACTAAAGAAAATAAAATTAAAAAATTTGAAGAATTTATTATAAAAAATGATAATTGGGAAGATGTAATAAAAATGCTTGAAAAATATATTAATTTTAAATATTTAGATTCACAAGAAGGAAAAAAAAACGATAAAAATTATATTTTTTGTGAATATCTTAAAAAAAATATTTATGCATTTAAAGCAAAAAAATTCTTAAAAAATTATGAAAAATATATTAATGATTATGAAAAAAAAAATTAATTTTTCGTTTCATTTTAATTATAAAATAAATTATTATTATTATTAATATATTATAATTTTAATTAAAAATATAAAATTAAATGCAAAAAATTTTAGATTTTCTTTGTTGTTGTCGAAAAAGAAACGTAAAAGAAGCTAATACTGAAATTAATTTAGCAAGAAATGATAATAATGAAGTTCAAATTAATGTAAATGAAAATAAAAATATAAGAAGAAATGATAATTCAAATGTTCCAATGATTAATAATAATTTTTTTATTATAAATAATAATTTTGATGATAAAAATACAAATAAATATTTTAAAAATTTTGAATTAAAAGAAATTAATAATAATTCAAATAAAAATAATTATTATATTTCAAATAATATTCAAAATGAACAAAATCAAATTTTAAATATAAATAAATTTGATAAAAAAGAACCAATAAAATTATTTTTTAATGAAAATTATAATAATAATTTTAATAATAATAATAATTATAATATAAATAAAACAAATTCAAATAAATCAATCAAAAAAGAAAATATTATTGATAATGAAAATTATAATTTAAATGAAATAAATAATAATAGTAAAAAAATTGAATTTAATAATATTAAAAATAATTTTGCTAATTCTAAAATTAACAATTATTATAATGAAATTTTTTGCACAAAAATTAATGCTCCTAAAGATAATCATTCAATAAAAAAAACTAATACTAATTTAATTGAATATAAAATTTATCAAAAATATTTTAATGCTTTTGAAAAATATTATAAAAATACAAAAAGTTCTAATGTTTCAAATGATGAAAAAAAAGGGTCAAAAAAAAGTGATGATTCAAATATAAAAATTAAACAAAATAATTCAATCAAAAAAGAAAAAAATAGTCAAGAACTCAATTTTATTGTAGAAAAAGTTGAAATAGAAAATAATTCAAACTTTAAAAATGAAAATAATTCAAAAATTTCAAATAAATCTAAAAAAAATTCAAAAAAAGAAAAAAAAGAAATTAAAAACAATAATTCAATTAAAAATAGTTCAATTTCAAATAAATTTTCAAAAAAAAATTCAACCAAAGAAAAAAAAAATAATATAGAAAAAAAAGATTCCAAAAAAAATAATTCATTAATAAAAACAAATGAAATTCAAAATAAAAATTCAATAAAAGAAAAAAATATTAATTTTTCAGAAAAAAACAAAAATCTATTCAAAAATTTCGAACATATAAAAATAGGTCTAAAAAATTTAGGAAACACATGTTATATAAATTGTGTACTTCAAAATTTACTAAACATAATTCCATTAACATATTGTTTTTTAAATAAATACTACACAATAAACAAAAAAAATACAAAAGGTTATGAAGGTCAAATGGCCGAATTTTATACAGATTTAATAGAAAATTTAATACTATCCAAAAAAAAAAATAAAAGATATTTCGAACCAGAAAATTTCATTTTAACAGTAAAAAAATGTAACATTTTATTTAATAACTTTAATGTCCATGACGCAATGGAATTTAACATATTTTTTTTAGATGCTTTACATGAAGACACAAATTTATATATAAAAAAAGAAAAAGACCCAAATCAACCAAAAAATCCAAATAATAAAGCAATTTATAATAAAGATTCTTTTAATAATTGGTTAAAATTCGTAAATTATCATAATAAAAGTATTATTGTTGACTTATTTTTCGGAAATATAAAATATACATATACTTGTAGCATATGTGGTAATAAAACTTGCGTATTTGAAATATATACTGTATTAGCACTTCCTTTATCAGATAGTATAAAAGAATATAATAAAAAAATAGATGGAAAAATTCAAATTGATCAATGTTTTAAATATTATTTCAATAAAGAAAAAAATGATACGAATTTATATTATTGTAGCATATGTAAAAAAGATGTTAAAAGAGATTCTAAAATTAGTATTGTAACAGCTCCACCCTATTTAATTATTAATTTAATTAGAACTTTTAATCGAACAAAAAATTTTAATTTTATTGATTATCCTATTTATGATTTTGATGCATCTAAATATGTTGAAAATAATGGAGGAAAATATGATTTAATTGGAATAGTTAATCATTATGGTGATTATGGATCTTTAGGACATTTTACTGCTTATTGTAAAAAAAATGAAAAATGGTATGAATTCGATGATGCTGGTGTTCATGATATAGATGAAAATAATATAAAAAGTAATAATTCTTATATTTTATTTTATAAAAGACAAAATGTTTCGGAAGAAATTGATTTCGAAAAATTATATGAAAAATATCGAAATAATAATATGTAAATATTTAATTAATATTTTTAATATATTTTTTTATATTATTTTGTATGTTATTTAAAAATAAACATATAAATATTTATTATAAATAATAATAACTAAATAATTTTTTTTTGAAAAAAATTAATAAGATTATTAATTTAATTTTTTATATTATTTTTTATTATTATTTAATTATTATAATAATAATAATAATTTTTTATGGGAATTTGTTCATGTGTGAAACAAAATGAAAAAGAATATGAATTTGAAACATCAAATTTTACAAATATTTCATTAAATAATTTGCGTATAAATAATTATTAAAAATTATATTTTTATAGTTACAAAATTTACAAAAGATCCAAAAATATTTAAAACTTTAATAAGAGCCCAAGCGAAATGGAAAGGAATAATATTAAGAAATAAAATAAAATTATTAAAATCAGGAAAAAAAAAACCTTATTTAAAATTAAATTTAAAAAGCGATATAAGTGAAAATTCAGATATAACAAAAAATTCAATAAATAATCAAGAAAAATTAAAAAGTGCAAAACAAAACAAACAATTAAGCATTAGCACTCCATTAACAAATCAAAATCAAATTATTTTTTCATCAAACACAAACAAAATAGTAAGAATTATAATATATATTTTTTTAAATAAATAGAATAATTTAGATTTAATAAATGTTTTTATAAAATATCCACCATTAAAATACGAAGACAAAAAAATCGAAAAACGCCCTTTAACAGAATTTTCAAATGGTGGTTATTATTTAGGCGAATGGGACATAGAAACAAATAATAAACATGGAAGAGGAATTTACGTTTATCCCGAAGGAAGTAAATATGAAGGGTATTTTTTAGATGATCACGCAAATAATTTAGGTAAATTAACACACAAAAACGGAGATTATTATGAAGGATACTTTAAAGATGATATGGCAAATGGGGAAGGAAAATATTATCACAAAAATGGAAATACATATATAGGAAATTGGATAGAAGATGAATTAAATGGGGTGGGTAAAGAAATATGGTTAGATAAAAGTGAATATAATGGAGAGTTTAAAAATGGTATAAAAAATGGAAAAGGAACATTTAAATGGTCAAATGGAGATTATTATGAAGGGAATTTTAGTAATGATAAAATAAATGGAAAAGGTGTGTTTAAATGGAGCGATGGGAGAACATATGATGGAGAATGGGTAGATAATAAAATGGAAGGTTTTGGGAAATTTATGTGGCCGGATGGGAAATATTATATAGGAGAATATAAAGATGATAAGAAAGAAGGTTTTGGGGAATTACATTGGAAAAATGGAAGGATATATAAAGGTAATTGGAAAAATGGTAAACAAAATGGAGAAGGTGAATTATTTTCTGAAGAAAATAAAATTTGGAAAAAAGGAATTTGGAATGAAGGAAATGTTGTTAAATTTTATTGAATATATATTTCTTATTTTTATTTTGCTTTTTATTTTTTATATATTATTATTTTATTTAAATATAATTATAAATTAAATTTAATTCAGATAATATTAATAATAAGCTTTAATTATATAAAATATTAAAAAATAATAATTAAAATTTATAATAAAATTCTTATCTATTTTATATTATTTCTTGATTACATGTAGGACATTTTTTTTGTAATTGTAACCAATTATCAATACAATCTTTGTGGAAAAAATGATTACATTTTAAATATCTAATTTTTTCTCCATTCTCAAATTCACTTAAACAAATTATACATTGATTTGTAGATTCATTTAATTTTATTTGTGAATTATATATTTCTTCTCCTAAATTATTAATTTGTTGTTGACTTAATCCTTTACTTACGTTTCCTATTTTATTTTCTAAATTTAATAACTCTTCATATGACATATTACTTATTCTCAAGTAATTATCAATAAAATTATTATTATTATTAATATTTAAACTATTTTTATGATTTAATGAAAATTTTTCATATTTATTTTTATATCTATTTTGTAAATTATTTTGACGTTTTCTTTCATTTATTTCTTTTTTTTTTTGTTCTTCTTTTTTTTTTTGTTGTTCTTTTATTTTTTGTTCTTCTTTTTGTTGTTCTATAATTATATTAGTTAAATTATCCATATTAAAATTATCATCATTTTCCATTTGTAATTGTAATGCAATAAGACTATCTAAAAAATTAGCTGGTTTACTAGACATTTTATTAAAAATTTATTTAATTATATTTTATATTAAAAAATACAATAAAAAAAATTAACAAAATTTAATATAAAATATTAATAATAGTTAAATATATATTTTTTTATTATTTTTTATTTATTTAATTCATATACATAAAAATAAAATAATATTTAAAAAATGACTAATTTCATGTCATACACTGAATATTTTACTAGATATTTTAAAAATAATTCCGGTTATTTAGGAATTTCTGATAAAATATTAAAAGAAAATTCAGATTCTATAAAAAAATCAGAGAGATTAAATAAATTTCATATTTGTTGTTCTTATACAAAACGAAAAAAATGTTTTTGTGATTTAGGAAGCACAAAAATCGAATCAAATTTAACAAAATTCATAAAAGATCTTTACAATGGAGAATATGACATTGATATAAGTGGCCCTAAAATAAAAATTATAAATAATAAAAAACCAAATTATAAGAAAATAATAATAAACGAACAAATTAAAAATACAAGTTTTAAAAATATGAAAAAATTTAATAATATTGTAGAAGAAAATATATTAACATATAATGATTTAAGAGAAGTTGAAAAAAAAATAAACGAAGAAAAAAAGATATGTCAAAAATGTGGAGCTATTATATATGGTGACTCAGAACATAAAGGATGGAAAAATGAAAATGGAGAATATATCTTATTTTGTGATACATGTTTAAGAAAATATCATAATGGAGCAAATGAAATAAGATATGAGATACATAATAGAGAAGATTATGGATATAATAATAGAAATAATACATATTATAATAACGGAGGTAATATGGGAAATAATGGTTATATACCAGCTTATAGAGGAGTTCAATTAAATAATAATGGGTTACCTAATGGGTTTAATCAATATTCTGGAGGGAGACCTAATTTTCAAGTTATTAGTTCTAATCCAAATAATAATAGTTTTTAATTTGTTTAATAATTAATTAATATTTTAAATATGAATATAAATTAAATTTGAATTTAAATATTATGTTTTTTCAGTTATTAATTAATATGATGACATCAAAATAAATTTTCAGTGCCATGCATGAATCATCATTAATTTTATATTTAAATTTAACAAAATTATTTAAAATATATAAATAAAAAATTATTTAATGGTTCTTAAAAAAAACAAATAATTAATAATATATTTATTAATATATTTTAATAATTGAAATAAATAAATATAAAATTCATAAAAACAATTTCATAAATATGTCATCATCTCATAAAATATCAAAAAAACCAAAAATGAAAACACCACTTAAAAATATTACAACAATTTTAAAATTAGCTCCAAATGGTTATCAATCAGCACAAAACATTCAACCAAAATATAATTCAAAAACATATCAAAAAAATGATAATAATAATAATAATTATTTAAATTCATCAAATCCAAATTTTAATTCAAATTTATTAAAAAAATTTAAAGTAAAAAATATTTTAGAAAGTATTCAAAAATCAAAAAATGAAATTAATGAATATGATGAAATTTCTTATCATCAAAATAAATCAGCTCAAAAAACAACAAAATCTTTAGAAAAAAAAGGAAATTTAGATTTGAGTAAATTTGATTATTTATTTGAAAAAGAAGAAAAAGAAATTGAATTAAGAAATAAATTTGAAGAAGAATCAAATAGTTTTATTAATCCTTTATTAAATAATAATAATAGCTTAAATTATGAATATAATATTAATAATAGTATTTATTTAAATAATAATGATAATGAATATAATAACTATTTAAATAATACTTTCACTAATAATAAATATAATAATAATAAATATAATAATAATAATAAAAGTATTAAATTTAATAATAAAAATAACAATATAAATAAATATGATTTAGAAATAAATAATAATTATCATTCAAATAGTAATTTAAATTCCAGTAAAAATAATAATAATAATAATGAACAATTAAATAATAGTAATATCAGTAATAATTTAAGTATATTTAATTTAAGTAATATTAATAACATTAGTAATATTAATAACAATTCAAGTTTTATTATTTACAACAATAATTTATTAAATAATAATTTTTATAAAAACAAAAATAATTTTTCAACAAGCAATTTAAATAAATCTAATTATAATAATAATAATAGTTATTCTTTAAATAATTCAATAAGTAATTCAATTAATATTGAAAATTCAGAAATGGAAATTAATTATAATAAAAAATATTCAAAAAATAATAAAAATAATAATAATTTTAATAAGGGTTCTTTTTTTAATAATTATAAAAATTATTATAATAAAAATAATATTCCTGAAATAAAAAAATTTATTTTAGATAATAATTATTTTTTAATTCCTTCTAATTTTACATATAAAGATAATAATAAAAATATTTTTAATTATGATTATATTAAATATTTTAAAAATTGGAAAATATCAAATGAAGAAAAATTATTAACTGAAGAAGTTATTGATTATATAAATAAATTAAATGATGATAAAAATTGTTTTAAAGTTTATGATGAAGATTTTATTAATAAAAATAATAATAAATCAATAGATGATTCCATTTTAGAAGATATTGAAAATTTAAAAGGTTTAAATAATTTCCAAATTAAAAAAAAAAATCCTTTAAATTTTTCTTCAAAACCCTTCTTTCCAAATAGTATTAAAATTCCCGCTGGACTTAAATTACCAAATGGATTGCCAAATGGACTTAAATTGCAACAATTAAATCAAAATAAAATTAATAAAATAAAAAGTGAAATTTATAAAAATGAAAATAATAATAATAATAATAATATTGAAAATAATAATAATGATAAAAATAATAATAATAAAAATAAAGAAAGTAATGTTATTATTAATAATATTTATAAAAATAATAATGTTATTAAAAAATCTAATAATGATAATAATAATATTAATAATAATAAAAATAATAATAATGATAATAATAATAATAATAATAATAATAATATTCTTATTCAAGAAAATTATATTTATGAAAATAATAATAATAATAATAAAACTAAAAATAATTCTAAAAGTAAAGAAAAAGTAAATAATTCAACTTCAAAATCAAAAAAAATAAATAAATTAGAAGAAAATAAAATTTCAAATATAAATCAAAATAATAATAAAAACAATAATAATAATAATGAAATAATTTCTCTTCCATCTTTTATAAATCAAATAAACAAAGATAATACAAAATGTTTAATTATAGAAAATTTAAATATATTAACAACAAATAATTATTCTTCAATCAAAGAAAATATTCTAAATATTATAAAAAATAATCCAGAATTTCAAGAAAAATTTTCAGATATTATTTTTTCAAAATCTATAAATGAAATTTATTTTCAAAATATTTATTGTAAATTATGTAAAGATTTAGATAAAATTATTTCAAATAATCATAAAAAAGAAAAAATAAAATCTAATTTTCGAAATAAATTAATAGAAAATTGTAAAAAAAATTTTAAAAAAATTAAAAATTTTCTAAATAATAAATATTATGTTTTAGGAAGTATTCATATAATTCCCGAATTAATAAATGTTCAAATGGTTTCAAAAAAAGTTGGAATTCAATGTATAAATAAATTATTTGATTATTTAAATTCAATAAAAAATTTAAATAATAATAATAATGAATCATATTTAATAAATTTATATTTAGAATGTATTTTTATTTTATTAAATAAATTTGGTAATATTGTTTTATGTAATCAAAAAGATAGAATTCGTTTTGATGATTTGAATTTTTTTGAAAAAGAAATTAATATTGAAATAGAACAATTAAATAATATTATAAATAAGAAAGAATATTTAAATGTTATTAATAGTATTGTTAGATATAATATTATTAATTTAATTGAAAAATCAAAAAATAATTGGAAACAATATTCATTTGAAAATGAATTTAATGTTAATATTAATTTGATAGAAAATAATAATAATAATAATAATAATAATAATAATAATAATAATAATAATAATAATAATAATAATAATAATAATAATAATAATAATAATAATAATAATAATAAAATAGATTCAAAAG
>JAEEGL014493759.1_pt1 | contig 15653 bp, 10 predicted proteins | sample 9134231 | NCBI WGS metagenome assembly JAEEGL01 (sample SAMN16246548, study PRJNA631951) | gut metagenome | biome: gut microbiome; feature: rumen; material: fiber-attached | host: Bos | place: Iran: Karaj | collected 2018-10
AAATGTCTTCTGACGTATCAGTTTGCGATAGATTTGGTTGAGCAAAACCAGCATATCCTGTGCGTTGTTCTGCTTCCCGACTGCGATCTCAGCGCGTATCGCCTCCAGCGTATTGCTCAGAAAGTGCGGATTGATGCTGGTTTGCAGTGCATAGAGCTCCGCGTTTTTCTGCTGAAGCACATAGGTGTAATGTAGATCAATATGCCGATGCAGGGCAGCACTCATAGAATTGATGCCCGTTACGATAGGCCTGAGCTCGGCATCCAGTTTTCCCTCCGATATACAATAGGTAAAATCGGCGCTGCCGATGCGCTCTAAGCCGTAGTTGATCAACCGTACCTGTTTTCTAAACGCTGAGATGGTAAAAACGTACGCCGCTGCGATGATTCCGGAAAACACAAGAATAAGCGCCATCAACAGAAGGTAGGGGTTTTGATAGCCTTTCATAACCTTAGCGAGGTCGACCTCATAGGAAACCGTGTAACTGTAACGCTGGTTTGCCACCTGCTCTTTTATTGTCTCGCTGCCCTTTGATGGGGCGCTGCCGTAGGAGTACAGCATTTCTCCGTTTTGATCCCGAACCGTAAACAGCGCGCTGGAGAGGTTGTTGGCGCTCATTAGCGAATTGATTACTGCGTCCGAATAAAAGATGATGATGCGCCCCCGGCGGTTCAGGCTGGCAGAAATGGCATATCTGCCCTCCGGACAGTAAGGAAAAACATTTGAGGCGGCTGCCGAAGTCAGGATTTCTCTCTGTGGATACTGTGACTTTGCTGTGCCTTCGTTCTTTTTCAAAAACATGATGCCGCTGCCGATTCGTTCACGAACATAATAGTAGTCGGTAGAAAAACTGTCCAGAATGATGCCTGTGATGTTATAGTCCGAGGAGAAGCAGCCGTCGATGATTCCGGCAATCTCTGTCTTCAATTTGGTGGACGGTGCGCCCTGCATTTCGAGCGCGCTGTAGAGCAGGCTCAGATTTTCCGCGCTGCCGAAAACCGTGGACAGCGAATTTGGAAAACCGAAGACCTTTTCGGAGAACATACCATTTAACGTGTTGAGCTGGCCATCATAGGCGGAAAGCCGGGTTTCGACCTCGTGATTATAGACCTGACGGGACAATAGGATCCACAGCGTTCCGGTGACGAGGATAAAGAACGCCACGACGATAATGGTCAAGCGAAAATACACGCTGCTCGCGAGCTTCATATCTCCTCCATAAATCGGCCTATTCTGCTGACATTATAAAGGCTTGCAGCGCAAATTTCAATTCTATTGGCAAAAATGTAAAAAATCCCATATTATTTCAATTTCCAAAAGAAATGTTTCCCGTTATAATGAAGATACAGACTGGGGAAAGGAGAAAGTGTATGGCAAGGTTATCCAAAGTGAAGCTGATAAGCCCCGAAAAACGATCGGGTTTTGGACTGTTTTTGATGACGCTTCCGTTCATTGCGGGTACGTTTATATTCGTTTATTATCCGCTGTTCGGATGGCTATACGCTTTTTTCAACTATAAGCCCGGGCAAACGCTATCTGATCTGCAGTATGTGGGTGTAAAATGGTTTTCTATCTCCTTCAGCAATCAGATGTTCCGCCAACAGGTGTTCAATTCCCTGAAGAACACACTGGGGATTAACCTGCTCTATATGGCTGCAATGGTTTTGCCTATGTTTTTTGCCATGTTCCTTATGGAACTGCGAAGCATACGATACCGCAAGCTGGTGCAGACCATCACCACAATACCGAATTTTATCAGCTGGGTGCTGGTGTACGCGGCGTTTTACGCGCTTTTATCCACAAACGGAATGGTGAACAACCTGCAGCTGAGGCTCAGACTGATCGACCAGCCTTACAACTATCTGGCGTCGTCGCAGAATTTGTGGTTGAAGATGCTTTTGTACCATGAATGGAAAAGCCTGGGCTGGGGCGCGATCATGTACATATCCGCCATAACCTCGATTGATCAGGAACTGTATGAAGCCGCGGATATCGATGGGGCGGGACGATTTGGAAAAATGTTCTACGTCACGCTGCCCCATTTGCTGCCGACCTTCTTCGTGCTGTTTGTACTGCAAATTGGCAATATGCTCAACAACGGCATGGATCAGTATCTTGTATTCACCAATCCGATGACAAAGGAAAAGCTGGAAGTGCTGGACCTGTACCTGTATTCGACGGGCTTGAAAGACGGGCAGATATCCTATTCCACCGCGATGGGCATGAGCAAATCCATCATCGGACTCATCCTTTTGGGTGTTGGCAACGGCTTCAGCAAACTCGTTCGCGGCGAGTCGATATTCTGAGGAGGCGCGGCCATGGCAGTCATCAGAAAAAAGACATGGGGCGATAGGGTATTCAACATCATCACCTACACAGTGTTTACCCTGCTAACGTTGGCGTGTGTCCTTCCGTTTTACTACATCGTTATTAACACCGTCAGCGACAACCAGCTGGTGGCGACTGGCCAGATCTTGGTCTATCCAAAGGGTCTGCACTTTGAAAACTATCTGAACGCGCTGAGACTTGAAAGATTGCCAAGGGCTTTTCTGATTTCGCTGTCGCGCGTTGTACTGGGCACGTGCTTTGTCGTTATTTGCGCATCCTTCCCGGGCTACGCGTTTACAAGACGAGAATTCTGGCATCGGAAATTCTTCTACCGCTTTATGATTTCGGCTATGTATATAAACGCCGGCATCATCCCGATTTTTCTGGCTTACAAGACGCTAGGACTGTACAACAGCTACTGGGTGTACATCCTGCCCGGTGTTGTTTCACCGTTCAACATGATTTTGTGCAAGACGTATATCGAATCGATCCCTGCAGCACTTGAAGAATCCGCTCAGATTGACGGTGCCGGTTACTTTGTGCGCTATACGCGCATCGTGATGCCTCTGGCTATTCCAATCCTTGCCACCATCAGCATTTTCACCGCTGTCGGCCACTGGAACTCGTTTATGGATACCGTTTTGTATATCATAAACGAGAAATACTACACGCTGCAGTATGTGCTGTACCAGTATTTGAACGAGGCGGACGCTGTACAGGAGATTGTAAGGAACAATCCTGACGCTCTGAGCGGCCGTGATTTATCCACACTGCTCACGCCCCTTACGGTGCGCTACACCGTGAGCGTGATTACCATCGTACCCATCCTGCTGGTATATCCCTTTTTCCAGCGCTATTTCGTAAAGGGCATTATGATCGGCGCTGTAAAAGGATAAAAAACATATTAATAGGGAGGATTTGACCATGAAAAAGAGCCTGCGCTTGATCTGCCTGCTCGTCGTGCTCGCCATGACGGCGGCGTTAATGCCCGCCTTAGCAAGCGGAGAGGAACCTGTCGTACTGGACTGCTTTTGTATGAGCGGCCTTTCGGGCGTACAGACCGGCATCTGGGACGACTGGTGCTCCTACAAGCTGCTGGAAGATCTGAACATCAAGATCAATTTCTGGGCACCCACCGATGCCGCTACCCAGATCCAGCAGTATATTGCCGGTGACGTGCTGCCCGATCTGGTGATTTTCAACAATCTGACCTTCGCCCAGCAGGCGATCGATGCCGGAGAATTGGTCAACCTGCTGGAATATCAGGACCAGGTGCCCTCCGTCTTTGATGAACCGCTCTTCGCCAAAGCGGTGCAGTACTACACTGACTACAACAGCGACGGAACCGGAGAAGCCATGTATCTGGTGCCCTCGCAGGTGGGCCCCAGTGCTTTCAACTCCTACAACTGGGCTCCGCAGATCATGTGGGGCGCGTACCGTGACGCGGGCTATCCCGAGCTGAACACCTTGGAGGATTACCTCGACGCTTTTGAAGCCATGCTGGAAGTTAAACCTGTGAATGAAAACGGAGAGAAGATTTATCCCATCTCCACGCAGGCAACTGCAGGCTATGTCTTCATGTGGGACTATCTGTATGGTTACGACGTGTTAAACAACTGCATCGAGATAAACTGCGAGACCAACGAGATCTTCAAGCTCCTTGATGAAGAGAAGAGCTTCTATAAGCGCTCCCTCAAATTCATGTTTGACTTGAATCAGGCAGGTATGGTTGATCCTGACTGCCTCACCCAGACCTGGAGCGATGTAAATGGTAAGATCGCGGACGGCCGCGTGATGTTTGTGCCCTATACCTGGTGGACCGGCGGCTACAACACCTCGGCCAGACAAAATGACCCGGAGAATCCCGACGGCATCTACGCTGTGATGGCCAAGGACATGAAGATCTTTGACTGGCCTACCAACACCATTGGCCGCAGCGCTAACTTCTATGCAGTGTCTAAAACCAGCATCAATAACGGTCGCCTTGACAAGGCACTGGCCCTGCTCAACTGGCTATACAACCTGGATGTGCACCAGTACATTCAGATGGGCCCAGAGGGTCTGCTGTGGAGCATGGTCGACGGGCAGCCCGTGGTCAACGAGGAGTATATCGACGTCGTGAACGGCTCTCAGGAGATGCCCATGCCGGGCGGCGGCACGTTGGCCAATGCCCGTGCCCGCTTTAACACCATCGGTCAGACGGACGGTGTAATCAACCCCTACACCAATGCACCGATCGGTTACTGGCACTGGAATTCTTACCTCAACAGGAATCCTTCACTGGCCAAGCAGCAGCTTGCTGAGTTCTATGGCACCGGTGATGCAATCCTGGCTAACTACCTGATCGCAAACGACATGGTCGCTGCGCCCAGTCAGGCTGTACACATGATGCCCGCAGTGCCCGATGATCTCACGATCGTGGTCAACAAGATCAAGGACGCTATCGATACGATGAGCTGGCAGGCTATCATGGCAGAGGACGAGGATGCCTTTGAAGCCAAGTGGGATGAGATGGTAGCGACCTGCGACGGCATGGGCTATGATGATGTCATCGACTGGTACGCCTCCCAGTGGGATGCTCTGGTGGAAGTTGCAAAACTATACGAATAACTCCAATTGAGACGATGCAGGGGCGGCGCATGCCGTCCTTGCATTATTACTGAAGCATACAAAAAGCAGGGAGAAACACAATGGATAGATGGTCCTATGTCGCCGGAATACGGGGAGTATTCAATGAACCGCCGTGCATGGTTCCTGCGGGAGACGTCGATGTATCAGGCAATGGGCGCTGGCGGATCTGGGAATTTGCGGGCACGAAAATTGATGCGCCGATCCTTGGAAACGGCGATCTGCTCTCTGCCTTTGCGGGATCAACTCACTATCCCCAGTTCTGGCTGACTACGAACGACTTTTGGCAGATGGAGTCCAACCCCAACTACGAGTTCTTTCACGACAACGCCGTGGCAAAGCGCGACCCGCCGGTGGCTATGGGAAGTCCAAGGCCCCTTGGACGCATCGTATTCGATGTCCCGGCTTTTGAAAACGCGCGTTACGAGGCCGTGCAGAATTACCTTACTGCCGACACCTGTGCACGCTTTACACGAAAAGACGGCCTCTGCCTGAATGTCAAAAGCTGGGTTGCCGCCACTGAGAATGAACTGATCATCGAGTTTGTATCCGACACGGCATGTTCACTTTCATTTGAGTTTTTCTTTCCTAATGAGCTTGGTAAGGGCTGTGACGTGGGTGTGGACTGCATGGGTGACTGCGAGGATGATGAATACCTCGCCGGAACTTTCAAAGGCCTGATCGGAGGCCGGCCGCTGCAGATACGAAATGTAAGGGACGGTTTGCTCTGGGGATACAGAGAATTCAGCGATCATGTGGACATCTCCACAAAGTGCGCCTTTGGCGCGAGATTTCTGGATGCAGATTCTACCTGCATACAAATGGAACCAGGCAAAACGTACACCTTCGTCGCAGCTGTGCGCAGCTGGGACAAAACCGCCCGCCCCGTGGAGTACGCGCGCTCCCGCGCCCGCTGGATCACCAGGGGCGACATAGACACCCTGCGGGAGATGCATCTGGACTGGTGGCGGCGCTTCTGGGCGGTGTCAGGCGTCGAATTTGATGACGAACTGCTTATGCGCGCCTATTGCACCTCTCAGTACATGCTGGCCAGCGTTTCACGTGACCCGCAATTCCCGCCGAATATCCTAGGCATATGCACCTACGACCGCATGGCCTGGAACGGTAATTACAAAATCAACTATAACCATCAGTCGCCTTACCTGGGCTTGCTGGCTTCCGGTCACTTTGAACAATCCGATCCGCACGACGCACCCTATCTCGACATGTTGGATATCAGCCGCGAGATGTGTCGGCGGCTTCTGCACCACGGGGGGGCCTATCTGCCGCTGGGACTTGGTCCCAAAGGAATGGTCAGCGAGGCGTTGCTGCTCAATATGAAGTCACAGGGCGTGCACGGCGCGCTCAACATGCTGATGCGCTGGCGGCTGACGATGGACAGGGAGTACCTGCTGAAGGTCTACCCCTATCTTTTTTCCATAGCGGAGTTTTGGGAACAGGACCTGGTGGAAAGAGACAGTGTATTGCACATTGCGGGAGACGGCATGCACGAACGCATCTGCCGCAACATCATTGAGGACGGTGCGCCGGAAGACCCCACCAATACATTGGGCTATCTGCGAAGCTTTTTTGCTGACATGCAGCTGGCAGCGCGTTTCCTTGGATTGAACGAAGAGAAGATTCCAGTATGGCAAAGCATCCTGAGCAGGCTGGCTCCCTACAAAACGGGAACCATCCGGGAAATCCGGGAAAACCCCACCCTCTGGAATGAAGGACAGATCACCATCAAAGACTTGCTCCCTGATGAGCTGCAAAGTATCCCTGTATTTTTCAACGAGGGCAAAGGCAGCTCCTGGTCACTGAACTTCCCGGCTAATATCATGCACATCTATCCGGGCGGGGCAATCGGCCTGGGCTCCGATGCTGAGCTGTTGCAAACAGCCAGAAATACTGTCGCTGCCCTTTCAGAAATGGAACACGCGTGCAAAAAAGTCAATGACGGCGGTAAAGCGCAGGTCTGGCCGAGGGGAGCGTGGAACGCGACCAATCTGGGCTGTCTCTTCTTTGTAGCGGCAGTGCGCGTGGGCTTTGATCCCGAAACAATCCTGAATGAGCTTCACGACAAGATCGCCCAAAGCGGCTTGCCCAACGGCTTCCTGAACAAAAACCCTCATGGAATCGAGAACCTTTCAACCGTGCCAAATACTATACAGGAGATGATGCTCCTGTCCCATGAGGGCATCCTGCGCTTTTTCAGGGTGTGGCCGACGAAGACACACCCGGATGCACGCTTCTTCGGCCTCTACGCCTACGGCGGTTTCCGAGTCGACGCGAGACTGAAGGAGGGAGAGGTTGAAGAAGTGCAGATCACATCAACCGCCGGCGGGCGTCTCACATTCGAAAATCCATGGCGGGGAAACGCTCTGGTGAACGGACGCGTGTTCCCAGGGCCCATCATTTCAGTGGGCACTGAAAAAGGCGAAGTGCTGCGTATCACAAAAGAGTAGGAGGCGACAGAATGGAAATTGAAGGGCTATACGGCTGCCAGCATTACAAAAGTCTTTTGGAGCAAACGCAGCGGCGTCTGCCCGAAGGAACCGATGAAAAGACAATCAGACGGGTGGCCTGGCTGTACGCGCAATACGGCTGCAACAACTATACAGATACGATCGGATATCCGTTTCGCGGAGAAGACGTTCGGGACGCCGTGTCTGTATCAAAGCACGAAGGCATGGAGCTTGCCCAGTGGCTGCTTGAACTCGGACTGCTCAAAAAGGGAGATTCCGACCGCTATTACTTCCCAGATAAATGGCTGAGCAGTGCCGCGCTTCCGAGCTGACAGGAGAAAGAATATGGAATATGTATTTTATGTTTCGACAAAAGGCTCTGACGCAAATGAAGGCACTGCGCCTGGCTGTGCCTTTGCCACTTTGCGGCGCGCGTTTGAGGCGCTGAAACGGACGGATAAAACCGCAGGCAGTGCGCAGATTCTGGTGGAAGCAGGCCTGTATTTCGACGAGACCGGTCTTACGGTGGAAAAAACGTGCTTTGGCAATCCGGATTTCAGAATAAGCGTAAAGTCGTATGGCGGAGAGGTGCGTCTGACCGGCGGAAGGGTGCTGAAAAGGATCGGATCTGAAGGATCCAAGCTGCTCTATGACGCGCAGGGGCTGGACGTCCGGGAAATCTACTTAAACGGAAGACGCATGATCAAGGCCCGCTATCCCAAATTTGATCCCGCCAACCCTTACGGCGGCGGCTGGCTGTTCGTGCCAGGCCATCAGGTCAACATCTATCAGCCAGGTGCGGGAGACGAAAATGGTTTCAGATCGCCGACGGACCGGCCTGCTGGCTGGGCGCATATTGACGAGGTCGAACTGTTCATCTTCCCGCGCTTTAACTGGCAAAGCGACATCGTGCCGCTGAAGGCGTTTGATGCCGGAAATAATTATGTCAGCCTCGCCCGTCCTTGTGCGCAAATGATTTATCCGACAGATCGCTTCTACTTTCAGAACGTGAAGGAAGAACTGAGCGATCCCGGTGAGTGGTACTTCGATAAGCGCGAAGGGATCGTGTATCTTATCCCGTTCAAGGACATGGAACCAGAAAGTCTTACAGTCCTCACGCCCATCGCGGACAGTGTTATCTGCCTTGAAGGGGAGCCTCTGCCGGAATCTTTCCGCAACGGAACCTTCGACGAGCTGGATGGGGAAGCGAGCCCGGCGGTTTCCATGCGCTGGAACCAGAAGCCCGAGGGCTATATCCGCTTTGAACATCTCACACTGGAATGCTGCCGCAGGGATGGCTTTGTCAACAAGCGCGGCCACGGCATCGAGCTTGTCGGCTGTACTGTGCGCAATACGGGGGGCGTCGGCGTGCGCAGTCTGCGGGGAAAGCACAATCGCATCTGTGGCTGCGATATCAGCGATACCGGAACTGGCGGTGTATATCTGTCGGGCGGTTACCGGGATTCCTTCGGCGGTTTCTACCGCGAAGCGGATAACCGGCTCGACAACTGTTATATCCACCATGTGGGCAGGGTGAACCGCGCGGTTACTGCCGTGGAGGGATACGGCGTGGGCATTTATATCACGCATAATCTGATTCACGACTGCTCACGCACCGGCATACGCATACGCGGTAACAAAAATTATGTGGAGTACAACGAGATCCGCCACGTGAACATTGAGACAAGCGACGCGGCGGCCATCAATATGTGCGACCGCAATCTCTCCAACCACGACAACTTTATCCGTTACAACAAGATTCACGACATCATGGGCCTGCATTTGGTCAAAGGAAAATGGGAGCCCCAGTTCTTTACTTTCGGCATTTACCTGGACGACTTTACTTCGGGCGTGGACATCACCGGAAACCTGATCTACCGCACGCCCCGGGGCGGAATCTTTATCCACGGCAATCAGGACGTGCGCGTGACCAACAATGTGTGCCTCGACGCCCGAAAGGATATGCTTTTTTTGAGGCGTTGGGGAAAGGGACTGGAATATGAGCGCCTGGGTACCCATGGAATGTCCATGACCCGCAACACCTACAAACACAACATCATCGCCAGCCACACCCGGGATTGCGCGATCTACGCCGTTGAAAACTGCATGAATGAGGACTGGCAGATCGACATGCGGGACAACGAGTTCGACGAAAACCTGTTTTGTACCTATGGGCAGGAACCCAGGCTGTGGGTCTGCCAGGATCTGGGCTACGACGTATACGACAGATGGTTTGAACCGTTCTCGACTTGGCAGGCGCTGGGGCACGATGTGCACAGTGTGTTCGCTGATCCCATGTTTGTAGACCCGGAGCATGACGACTATCGCCTGAGGGATGATTCACCAGCTCTGAAACTCGGCTTTAAACCCCTGCCCATCGACGAGATGGGGCCATATGAGAGCGAAGAGCGTGCGACCTGGCCTATCGTGGAGGCGTTCGGAGCGCGCGAAACACCGGTCGTGATAGACTATTTCAAGGAGGGGGATTGACATGCGTTATATCACCAAACAGCGCTGGGAGGAGACGAAGAAGCGATACCTGGCCTGGTGGGCAAACGGCTTGTATGAGCGTCCATTGCTCTATGTGGTGGCAAAAAAACCGCCTTCCGGTGAAGTTGAAGATCCGGGAGAGGCAAAAGATCCGGTCGAAATGCACACCAATATCGAGTATGTTATCAGGCGGGCAAAATACAGGGCCGACACTCATGCGTTTATGGGGGACACCTATCCCAAATTCAGCCTGAATTTGGGCCCGGGCACGCTTGCGCTGTACCTGGGAAGCGAACCGCATTTTGCCTGGGACACAGTTTGGTTCGACAGCTGTATGAAGGACATCCACGAGGGCTGGCGCTTCCGAGCTGACCCCAATGCGAAGTGGTTCCGATTTGAGATGGCTGCCCTCAAATATGCGATGGCGGTGCTGGGGGATGACTTCTTCTACTGCTTCCCGGACATCATTGAGAACATCGATATTCTTGCGGCCATGCGCGGGCCGCAGGATCTGTGCGTGGATTTGATCGACGAGCCCGACGAAGTCAAACGCCGCATCGCGCAGATCGATGTTTTGTATGAATACTACTACGATCTGTTCTACGATGTGATACGTTATCCCGACGGCTCCAGCTTCTTCTCCGCCTTTGACGTATGGGGACCGGGACGTACGGCGAAAATCCAGTGCGATTTTTCGGCAATGATATCGGTCAGCCACTTCAGAGAGTTCGTTTTGCCTTCGCTTGTAAGGCAGTGCGGCTATATCAACAATACTGTCTATCACCTGGACGGGCCGCAGGCTGTGAAACACGTGCCCGCTCTGATGGAGATAAAACAGCTGAACGCCCTGCAGTTCACCTGCGGCGAGATGCGCCCCGACGGTACCAACGAAGAGTGGTGGCCTGTATATGATCAGGCGCGCAAGGCGGGCAAAGCATTGTGGGTGCAGGTTTACGACGGCGGCCCCGATCAATGGATAAAAAATATCGACCGCTTCATCGCCCGCTATGGCGCAAACGGCATGTACTTCCGTATGCCGGAATTTGAAAATGAAGAGATCGCGCGGGAGTTCATCCATAAGGCAGAGCTGGACTGGCATTAGGAGGACATATGATTCGATATTTCGAGCCGCTGGACTACGGCGCGTGTTCAGATGGGAGTCGTTTCTGCACCCAGGAATTTCAGCAAGCGCTGGACGCTGCGGGACTTGAGGGTGGAACCGTGCTCATCCGCGCTGGCTGTGTCTACAAAATTGGAACGGTATACCTCCGCAGCCATACCCGGATCTATCTGGAAGGCAATTCAAAGATTCTTGGCACCAATGATCTTGCAGCCTATGCGAAGGACACAGGAATCAATCCCTACTATCCGGAAATGATCGACCGTTGCCTGATCTATGCTAAGGATGCGGAGGATATCGTGATCGAAGGTTCCGGCACCATCGACGGAGGCTGTGATGGAGTACATTACATCTACCCGGAAGGAGCGTTGGGACGCGAAGCGAAACAGCGTCCCATGCTGCTTAGGCTTGAAGGCTGCCTAAACGTTCGTGTTGCAGGGATCACGCTTACCCGGGCAGGGGCGTGGTGTGTGCACCTCAAATACCTCGACAATGTACGCCTGACAGACGTGACGATCATCAACCGCAGACAGGACGGCTTCAATATTGAAAGCTGTAGCAATGTGACCATCTCCGGCTGTAAGCTGGTGTGCGGCGACGATGCCATTGCCCTGACCACCAGCCGCAAAGACAAGCCGCTGCGCAATCTAACAGTAAGCAACTGCATCATGACCACCAGGTGGTCAGCAATCAGGATGGGGCCTCTGTCCAAGGGTAATTTTGAAAATGTGACGGTATCCAATTGCGTCTTCACGGATTGCGGTGGAGGCGGACTTAAGCTCGGTATGTATGAAGGGGCTGAAATACGCAACTGCACCTTCTCCAATATTGTCATGGAGAACTGCGCCGCGCCAATCAATTTGCTGGTGGACCGATTTTACGACATCGGAAACCTTGAAGAGAAGGACGATCTGATGCCTCTTGGCAGCATCCATCATCTGATGTTTTCGAATATCCGCGTCATCGCCCGCAAGTATCCTCTTGACGCCTCCAACGCAGAAAAATGGGCAATGCCGGAATATCGCTCACATTCAGATCTGAATGACACGATCTTTATCCATGGTTACCCAGGCAGCGACATCCATCATTTACACTTCGACAACATCGATGTTTCCTTTGAGGGTGGCGGCAGTGAGGAGACGGCAAACAGGCGCGATGTCACTGATATGGACGCTTTTGGCCCAAGGGAGTACGGTTACTGGACGGACGGAAAATCTGTGTGGGGACCGCTGCCCGCCTACGGACTTTACGCGCGGCATGCCCGCTGCCTGCGCTTTCATCAGCTGTTCTTTTCCCTTGACGAAAAGGATGCGCGCGCGCCGGTGTACATGAAGCAATGCGACGATATCGTTTTTGAAATTTTTGAAGCTGAACGTGGCAAGAATCTTCCGACAATTGTTGCTGATCAATGCGGCAGCGTCATGGCGGATGCTATGATCGCGCGTGAGTAGGCAGGCTTGAGACAGCCCCTACGGAATAGCCATGAGATCGCCTGATATGGACAGAAAGAACGGCCTTTGCATCATGATGGAAGGCTTGTTCAACGCGCTGGGAAACGACATTATTGGAATGACGACGATCGTGCCGCTGTTCTTAAGCTTGCTGGGAGCAGGCAGCGGCTTGATCGGTATCATGAACACGGGACAGAATATCCTGCTGTCGCTGATTCCCATCCTTTCCGGCTTTCTTGTGACCAGGGCGCGCAGCAAGCGAGCACTGTCCATGCTGTTGAACGGCATAGGACGTTCGGCGATTTTGCTGATTCCGCTGGGTATTGTGCTTGGTTTATCCAATCGCATGGAACTGCTGCTCTTTTTTGCGGTAATGCTGGTACACTATCTTTTGTCACCGATTACCGGCACAGCGTGGAGCTATCTGCTTGGCGTATGTGTTTCAGACGAAAGAAGGAACCGCCTGATTGGCAGGCTGTATTCAGTATCGGGCATCATCACATTTCTGTCGGGATGGGTCATCAAGCTCGTGCGGGCGTCTGCTATCAGCGAGAGCATGCAGTACGCGATCATCTTCGCGCTTGGCGGAACGATCATGGCGCTGAGTGTGGTGTTCTACATACCGCTTAAGGAACCACAGCAGGATCAGAAAACCATAAGTCACATCGACTTCGGCAACTACCTGAGCGGACTCGCATCCTGTTTCAAAGAGAAGGACTTCAGACGCTTTCTGTATTCGAGTATGGACACCCAGATTGTCGCCAACATCAGCGCTTTCTTTTTCCTTTTCGCGCAGAATACACTTCGCCTGGATGCGGCGACGATCTCAAACCTGATCATTGTGCAGACAATCGGACTTGTGGTTGGCGGTTTTGCCGGCGGCGAGGTTTCCAGCCGTTTTGGTGTCAAATTCACGATCGGTGCCGTTCGTGTGCTGGAACTGATCGTGCCTGTCTGTGCTCTGCTTGCTGCCGCGGGCCGGCTAAGCGCTTCCTGCGCCTTTGCCGCGGTGCTGATCATCGGCATCACAAAAGGAACTGCACTCAGTTATCAGCTGTATATGCTGGAACTTGTCGCGCCGGAGAAAAGCATGCTGTACATCATAGCCCGCAGTTTAGCGATGCTGCCCTGCTCGCTGACCAGCGCGCTGATCGGCGTCCTGGCGGACCGGCTTTCGTTTGCACCGGTATTTCAAATTCAACTTGGACTGTGCCTGCTCAATATTGCTCTTGTCGCGGGCATGAGGAAAACGACCCCCAGAAAGAGCAGAGAAGGAGAAAATGAAAAAGATGTTTGAACCCCTGGAAACGGGCAACCCGTATCGGAAAGAGTATATCGATTCAGTCGAGCGGGTTTTGGAAACCCTGCGGGACGAAGCTCAGGCACGCCGTACAGAATATTTCAGGAAAAACTATCCGGGAAAGATAGAAGTCATCCGAGAAAAGCTGCGGGAAAAGCTTGGATGGCCATTGATACAGGACGATTGCACGATTACATCGGAAAAAAGGGAATATGTCGGCGCGCGCGATGGCTACAATATCTATCGCCTGCAATATGAGCTCATCCGTGGTCTGCGCTTCTACGGGATGCTGTTCATGCATGAGGATGGCGTCAGGCGGCCGCTGATCCTCGCGCAGCACGGCGGGCTTGGCACACCAGAGGTGGTAGGCGGAATGCTTGAATGCGGCACAGACAATTATCACCATATGGTGGAACGCCTGTGTAAACTGGGCGCCAATGTTTTCGCACCGCAGCTGCTCATATGGGATCCCCTGCGCTTTACCGCACGAGAGCAGGATATGCAGGGCGATGTGAACGCCATGCGCAGGCCTCTCGACTCAATGCTGCAGCAGGTTGGCAGTTCCATGACAGCGATTGAGCTTTACTGTATAAGCCGGGCCATAGACCACTTAAGTGAAGAACCGTCCATGCAACCGGGGCACGTGGGAATGATGGGCTTGTCCTACGGTGGATTCTACTCGATGTATGCAGCCGCTGTCGATACCCGCATACATAGTGCGCTGACAAGCTGCTCCTTCAACGAACGGGGCAGGGGACGGCGCGTGGCTACAGACTACATCTGGGGCGACAGTGGAAATTACTTCCTTGATGCGGAGATTGCCCTGCTGTTGTACCCGCGCAGTCTGCGCATTCAGGTGGCAATGCACGATCAAATCCTCGCATATGAAGGAGCAAAAAGAGAATACGAGCGCTTTCTGTCATTGGCCAGGGAGCTGACCGGAGACGACAGCTGGTACCTGTTTGACTCCTTCGATGGCCGGCACGAATTTGACCCAAACGATGAATGCCTTACATGGCTTATCGAAAACTGCTGAAAAGACGGAGGTGTGTTATGCCCGAAATCTATCCCTACACCAAAGGACCCTTTGAGCCCAGCTTTGAATCCCTGTACAACTTCACCTGCCCCGACTGGTTCCGGGACGCCAAGTTCGGCCTTTGGTCCCACTGGGGCGCGCAGTCCGTGCCCATGTACGGCGACTGGTACGCCCGCAACATGTACATTGAGGGCTCCGATCAGTACCTGTACCACCTGCGCCACTACGGCCACCCCTCCAAATTCGGCTACAAGGATCTGGTAAAGCTGTGGAAGGCGGAAAACTTCGACCCCGACGCGCTGATGGATCTGTACGTCAGGGCGGGCGCAAAGTACTTTTTTGCCCAGACCACGCATCACGACAACTTCTTTAACTACAACTCCCGCCTGCAGCCCTTTAACAGCGTAAACTACGGCCCGCACCGGGACATCGTTGCGGAGTGGAAGGCCGCGGCAGTAAAGCGCGGGCTGAACTTCGGCATTACCGAGCACCTGGGCGCAAGCTTTGAATGGCTCAACACCAACAAAGGCCACGACGAGCACGGCCCCTATGCGGGCGTTCCCTACGACGGCAACGACAAGGCCTTCGAGCAATTGTACCTGGACAACGCCGAATACCTCGACCTTTCCAAACCCCGCATGCACTACACCCTGGACAAGCGCTGGCCGCCGCGCTGGTATGCGTGCGTCAGGGAGATGGTGGACCTGTTCCAGCCGGACATGCTCTACTCCGATGGCGCGGTGCCCTTTTACGCAAAGGGCGCGACGATCCACGATCCCACCTACGAATCGGGGCTCAAGATGGTTGCCCACCTGTACAACGAAAGCGCCGC
>JAEEGL014796609.1_pt1 | contig 15653 bp, 30 predicted proteins | sample 9134231 | NCBI WGS metagenome assembly JAEEGL01 (sample SAMN16246548, study PRJNA631951) | gut metagenome | biome: gut microbiome; feature: rumen; material: fiber-attached | host: Bos | place: Iran: Karaj | collected 2018-10
ACTATCTTATAAAGAAAGAGCCCGCCACCGCTTAACCAAAGCTTACCACTGCTCACACCAGACGGCAGCAGACTCAAATAAATTTCTAATGGAGCCGCCCGGCGGTCAAGCAAGGTTCAGGACTACCCACGTCAGTCACCGGGCAGGCTCCAATAAGTGAAAAGGCTGGATGTGGTAGGTACCGAAGAGCTTTCATCCGCTAATACTCCTCGCCGTTGCCGAACGAGGCATCCAGCCTGGTGAAGTTCCTGAGACCTGCTATGACAGAGGCACTGGAAAGCCCGCAAGAAGACACAAGTCCCGCCGGGACTTATACTTGGCCTGACCTCCGGGGACGCGGCATGCCGCAAGGCTGCTGACAACCTGGCACCGTCCCCGGTTCTTTGAAAACTCTTAGGCCCTGAGAGCCGCCGAGGGGGGACACGCAGAAACCAAACCTTAAAATGCTCCTAACAGCACCGTCCCCCCTCACCACTGCCCCCGGACTGCCGGACAACGGCGTCAGAACCTTCCCACCGGAACAGGCGGGGGCGCATTACAGCGGAGCTCTTTGACTTATTGAGACACGAAAAAGAGACACAATGACAAGACAACCAGCCGTACAGGGCAAGCAAGGACAGTCCGGGGCGACGAGCCCGAACCTTGGAGAGTAAGCGTGGGTGGGCGTCACACCGCTACCCTGATACGGCGCAGACAATATGAGGAGGCGCGTGTTGGCAATGGATGCCGGGTGGTTTCTTCCCATTTCACCACCTCAATGCGGGTTCGACTCCCGTCACGCGTCCGAGCGTTTTTCAACTTTACATCAGGTATAGATTACAGGTTTTAGTAAACTAATTATTTTCCCTTGCCCGCCGTGAGGTTCGCAGGGGTTCTCATGCCCACGAGAGCAGCACGATGGCGCAAGGCTGCATCATGACGAAAAGATGTAATAGTCGACCGAAGTCATGCGTAGGTGAGCGGCGGTCCGATTCCGCCCGTGGGCACATTCACCGATAAACTTTTACGATTATGGAGACAATAGAAAGAACCGAGACGCAGGACACCATCGTCGGGTCGCTGCGTGAGATGGAGGTCGGCGACACGCTGGAGTTCCCGCCGGCGAAGACCGACTACCTCCGCAACCTCGTGTCGCAGAGGCTCATCGAAGAGCGTCTGTCGGGCATGAGATGGAAGGTGAGCCTCGACTTCGAGGCGGGGCTCACGCTGGTGGAGCGCACGGCATGACGGGCGCTCAGATCGAGAACCGCCTGCTCGGGAACATCATGGCGGTGGCCGACGGCATGACCGTCGGAAAGCGCAAGGCCGAGGCCATCGTCGGAGGCCGGCGCACACTGGAGAGGCTGCACCTGTCGGGAAAGGTCAGGTGCACGGGGAAGGCTGCCGCACAGAACGGCAAATGGAGGTACAACCTGAGGGACGTGCTGATGCACTGCAAGGATGCCCTCGGACGGTCACACAAGTCATAATTTTTCACACAAGTCAAACATCAAAAGAAAGGAACAATGAAGAAAGTATTATTCACGCTGTCGGCCGCCGCCATACTGAGCGTGCTGGTCATGATGCCCGAGGAGGGCGAGTCGTTAGGCAACAACATCGCGTGGCTCGTGTGGTGCGTATGCGCCGGAGCCGCGGCCGTGTGGGGGGTGGTCACCGCCCAGCGGTGGAAATGAACGATAAGGCCGTCTCACAGTACGCGCATCATCAATCACACACCCTGCCGCAGTGATGCGCCGGGGTCATACATACCGCACCGGACGGCCTTATTATTTCTTTCCATGAAGAGGGGTTCAATCAGACTGAACCCCTTCTCTCTGACAAAAATTGACACTCGTTAAATAGCGTTTTTCCGTGGAAAATAAAGGCTTTTCCGCTTGCATATCCCGAAAAAAACCGCTAATTTTACAGTGTATTTCGGAATACAGTATTCAATTCAATTCAAGTCAAACATTTAATTCTTTTGCCAAATGGAAAAAGCAACGAAGAAGAGCGTCTTCGAGACGCTGAACGCCATCAACGTGCAGGAGCACGTCGAGGTGAAGAACACTGGGAAGGCGCAACTGTCCTACCTTTCGTGGGCTTGGGCGTGGGCTGAGGTCAAGAAGGCCTATCCCGAAGCCAGTTACACCATCTATGAGAACGCCGACGGGTGGAACTACCACACCGACGGGCGCACCGCCTGGGTGAAGACGGGCGTGACCATTAACGGGTTGGAGCACATCGAGTACCTGCCCGTCATGGACAACCGCAACGCATCCATCCCCTTGGAGCGCCTGACCTCGTTCGACGTGAACAAGGCCATCCAGCGGTCACTCACGAAAGCCGCCGCCCGTCACGGCCTCGGCCTCTACATCTACGCGGGCGAGGACTTGCCCGAGGAGGAGGCGAAAGCCGCCAAGAGCGAGCTGGAGAAGAGGATAGAGGAGGCCTGCGCGTCCATGAGGGCGGTGACCAGCCGCGAGCAGCTGGAGGAGGTGTGGCGCAAGTATTCAACACAGGTGCCTCATGAGCAGGGCAGCGCGTTCCTCGCCGCCGTGCAGGAGATGGCCGTCAAATTCCCGAAAGCGTCATGAGCAGATACAAGGAGTCGGGTGTGGTGTTCGATGAGGGGCGCCACACCTACACCCTTGACGGCAGGGAGCTGTCAGGGGTCACGGGTCTCATCCATGAGGTGCTGCGCCTCGGCATCTATCCGGAGGCCACGCAGTACGTCAGGGAGGTGCAGATACCGAAGGCCGGGCATTACGGCAAGTGCGTGCACAAGGCCATACAGACGTGGAACGAGCTGGGCATTGCCGCTACGCAGTTCCCGGAGACCGTGCACAGGACGCGGCACTACGGTGCCGTCACGTTCGAGGCTTTGGACGTGCATGACGAGCTCGCCTATTACCTCTCCGTCGTCCCCAAGAAGCGCAGGCACACCGTGAGCGAGTTCCTCGTGAGTTGCGGGTCGTTCGCCTCAGCCGTTGACGAGGTGTGGGAGATGGAGAACGCCGACATCTACCTCGTGGACCACAAAACGAACAACCTCGACTACTACCCCGGCGGCGCGGAAGGGCTGAAGGAGTACCTCTCCTGGCAGCTGTCGTGCTACGCATATATGTTCGAGCGTCAGACAGGCCGCAAGGTCAAGGGGCTGCTGGGCAACTGGCTGCGCAAGGGCGCCGGCGAGCTGTGGCGCATCAAGCGCCAGCCGGACGACAAGGTGGAGTGCCTGCTGAGCACCGAGGTCAAGCCCAACCCGAGGTATGACCCTGCCGCCGGCGGCGTGCGGTTCTTCTACTACAACCCCGTGATGCAGGTGTTCCCCGACATCCCGGACGCTCCCGCGGCTGTCAGCGTCAACATGCTTGCCGTGCCCGAGGAGGTGACGAAAGCCATCGCCGACCTGCTGAGGGCGGAGAAGAGGGCGAAGGAGATGAAGGAGCGCCTGCGCACGCTCATGGAGGAGCATGGCGTGACGAAATGGGAGTGCGGCGAGTTCACCGCCACCATCGGCAAGGAGAGCGTGAGCAACACGTTCGACTCCGCTGCCTTCAAGTCGGCCCATCCGGATATGTATAAGGAGTTCACCAAGGAGGTGAAGAAGAAAGGAAGTTTCATCATTAAAGCGAAGTAACTATGTCGATCAACAAAGTGATATTACTTGGTCATGTCGGGGCAGACCCCGAAATCAGGGACAGCCAGGGCGGCAAGTTCGCCACCATGCGTCTGGCGACCACGCAGAAGGGCTACACGCGCAAGGACGGGCTTCAGGTGCCTGAGCGCACCGAGTGGCACAGCCTCATCGCCAACGGCAGCGTGGTGCAGGTCATCGAGCAGTACGTGCGCAAGGGCACGAAACTCTATGTCGAGGGAGAGCTGCGGTCGAGGAAGTACACCGACCGCAACAACATCGAGCGCACAGCCACGGAGGTGTACGTGCGCGACCTCGAGCTTTGCGGAGGGAAGGCTGAGCAGCAGCCCCGTCAGGACACCCAGCAGTACCAGTCTCCGTACCAGCCGCAGCCCGCAGCGCCCACGGGGCTGTACGCAGGTGCGCCGACCTATAACGACCCTCCCTTCTGACCATGGCAAAGAAAGTGGAAAACAGCAAGAAGTTCCTCGTCATCGAAGCGTCGGCGGCTGAGATGCGTGCGGCCGTGGGCTCGCCGGGCATCTGCGACGACTGCTGCAGGAAGAGCCCGAAAGGGTATTACGTCGCCGTCCTCAACCGATGGTTCTGCCCGGAGTGCTACCGTGAGTGGCTCGGAAGGGCGAAGTATTACCCACAGGACACGGAAATCGAGAGGAAGAACTACCGCTATTACAAAAAGATGCTGCGGCTATGATTATCCATGTGAAGAAAGAGAACGGCAAGGTCTCCGACGGGAGGACGCTGGACGAGTGCCTGCGCTTCCTCCCCAACGGGGACTACGCCGTCACCGTCGAGAGCGAGGAGCAGTGGCGCAGGCGCAATCCGAGGACGCTCTCGCAGAACGCGCTCTTCTACGTGTGGTGCGGCCACATCGCCAACGTCTTCAACCAGGAATACGGCGACGACGGCTGGAACAAGGACAACGTTCATGACTTCTTCTGCGACATGTTCCGCTACCCGGTTGCTCTGCCCGACGGCAGCGTCATCGACAAGGCCGTGGAGACATCGAAGCTGAACAAGAAGCAGATGACGGCGTTCATGAACAAGATACAGTCGTACATGGCCACCGAGCACGGTGTGTCCGTCCCGCTCCCTGACGATGACAAGTACGCTGATTTCAAGGAGGTTTACGGATAAATATTAAATATATATGGAAAATTGGAAAGACATAAAAGGGTTTGAAGGACTTTATCAAGTAAGTGACAATGGCAGGGTGAAAAGCCTCGATAGATACCGTAAGGGGAAAAGAGGTGCTTTGACTATATGTAAAGGCAGAATACTTTCACTGCAAAAAGGGAAAAATGGCTACATTCAAATATGTTTATGCAAAGAAAACCATAAATACGCCCCATTGGTCCATAGGCTTGTCGGTGAAGCTTTTATACCTAACAAGGATAATTTACCTTGTATAGACCATATTGACGGAAATCGAGAGAATAATAGTGCTGATAATCTTAGATGGTGTACAACTAAAGAGAACATGAATTATTCTGTGGTAAAGAATCGTATCTCAGCTGTTCAAAAATCTAACGAAAGGTGTAGACAACATCAGAGAGATATTCAGTCTGCCTGCAGGAAGCCAATAGTTGCGGTGTTTCCAAATGGGAAAATAAAAGAGTATTCGTCCGTGATTGAAGCAGAAAAAGACGGTTTTTCCCACTCTAATATTTCCGCAGTATGCCGTAATCGCCAAAAGTCTCATCGAGGTTGCAAGTTTTATTACAAAAAAGACTATGACAGCGGTAAAACTTAGGGATTATCAGCGTGAAGCGGCTGAAGCTGCTGTATCTTTCTTTAAGAGTAACTGTAAAGGAAACGGCTTGATAATCATTCCAACGGGCGGTGGAAAGTCCTGGATAATCTCTGAAATAGCGAGAAGGCTCGAAGAACCGCTGCTGGTTTTACAGCCTTCTATTGAGATATTACAGCAGAACGTGTCGAAGTTCGAGAGTTACGGCTTCAAGGCGGGCGTGTTCTCCGCCTCGGCAGGGAAGAAGGTCATCAGGGGCGTGACGTTCGCCATGATAGGCAGCGTGATGAACAGGGCCGGGGACTTCGCCGTGTTCCGCTACGTCCTCGTGGACGAGTGCCACCTCGTCAACCCGAAGGGAGGCCAGTACAGCGCGCTGCTGGAGGGCAGGAGGACGGTCGGCCTGACCGCCACGCCCTACCGCCTGTCGCAGAGCGTTGACCCCTCCACCGTCAATGACGACTTTCCGGTTTACGGCAGCGTGCTGAAGTTCCTCACGAGGACGAGGCCCCGCATCTTCGACAGGGTGTTGTACTGGTGCCAGGTGCGCACGCTGCTGGAGAGGGGCTACCTCGCCAGGCTGAGTTACTTCGACCTGACTAAGATGGACGTCAGCCGTGTGAGGATGAACACCACGGGAGCGGATTTCAACGAGAAATCGCTGTTTAAGGAGTTCGAGCGCGTCGGGATGTATGATTACACCCTTTCGGTGATTAAGCGCGTCCTGAGCCCGAAAAACGGCATCCGGCGCAACGGAATACTGGTGTTCGTGCGTTTCGTCGAGGACGCTGAGCGCATAGCGTCGGCATTGCCCGGCATCTGCGAGTGCGTGAGCGGCGAGACGCCCAAGAAAGTGCGCGAGGGCATCCTCGGGCGGTTCAAGTCGGGCGAGACGCGTGTGGTGGCCAACGTGGGTGTCCTGACCACGGGTTTCGACCACCCGGCGTTAGACACCGTCATATTGGCGCGGCCTACGATGTCGCTCGCCATGTACTATCAGATGGTCGGCAGGATTATCCGCCCGTATCCGGGAAAGGACGGGTGGGTGATAGACCTCTGCGGCTCCCTCTCCCGTTTCGGGCGAGTGGAGGATTTGTGGCTTCATCCCGGCGACCACGGCAAATGGGTCGTCGTCAACAGCGCCACGGGTGAGGCATTGACCAACGTATTATTCACAAACGAGAAAAAGACATGAACAGAAGATTCAAGTTCGGCAACCGGCATCTGTACGAGGTGCCGGGCGTCGGCCACCTGTTCAACCATGAGCAGGACGCGGTGTTTTACTGCGACGAGCACGGCATCGACAAGAAGAGCATCATCAAGTATGACAGCAGGAAGGAGTATGACCGCTGGTTGGAGCTTCAGAAGGAGGAGCGTGAGGGAAAGATACTTCTCTTGGAGCGTCAGGTCGTGTATGAGCTGATTCCCGAGAAGCGCCAGACGGTGTTCGTCAAGGACAGGACAGTGAAGGAGTTCCATGTGCCCGGCTGCGACATCATCTTCATGAAGAAGAAGGACGCCGCGGATTACTGCAAGGAGCGCGGGCTTCGTGTGAGCCGCATCGAGGCCGTCACCCGCACCGAGCCTGTGTACAAGGATGTGGTGCTGGAGCAGAATGCCGTCTATACCGCCGACTTCGTGTATATCCGTGACGGAGTGACGGTGGTCGAGGACGTGAAGAGTGAGATAACGCGCAAGGAGCCTGACTATGTGCTGCGCAGGAAACTGATGCTGCACGTGTGGGGCATCCGCATACTGGAGACGTGAGGAGGCCGGCGTTATGTTCAGAGTGTTATTGAAAGACGATTTTCCCAAATGGGAATGGTACGGTGACGTTTGTGTGACGATGCTGTTCATCCATCTGATTCTGACCGCAGAAGAAGACGGACGTCAGTGGCGCGGGAACGCCATCGGCTGCGGTGAGCTGGTCAGCACTCCTGCGCGGCTCGCGTCAGCCACCGGATTATCGGAGAAGAACGTGCGGACAGCCGTGAGGAAACTGGTGGCGACAGGATACATCACGACGCGCAGGATACAGGGCTACACGGTTTACACAATCACAAACCACGACGAGTATGGAAGATGGATGGGTTAAGATTTTCCGCCGCTTCCTGGACTGGGAGTGGTATTCGGACGGGAACATGGTGCGGCTGTTCCTGCACCTGCTCCTCCGTGCGAATTACGAGGATAAGAGATGGCGCGGGATGGTCGTCAGCCGCGGCCAGTTAATAACATCGCTTGAGTCGCTATCCAACGAAACACACCTTTCAGTGAGAAATATCCGTACTTGTCTGCAACGTTTGTTAGAGACTGGAGAAATCGACAAACAAACGACAAGCAAATTTACTATCATAACAATCTGTAAATATGATAGTTATCAGCAAATCGAAGACCATAAGCGACAAACGAACGACAAGCAAGCGACAAACGAACGACAAACGAACGACAAACAAGCGACAAACGAACGACAACAACATAAGAAAGAAAGAAGTAAAGAATTAAAGAAAGAAAGAAATAAATATATCGATATATCTGACGATATATCTTCGTCGGACGATTACTCATCCGACGCGGCGAAGAGCCGTACCGATTACAAAAAACTGATTTCTTTCTTCAACAGGACGATGGATGAGGCCAAGGCTGTCATCCCACGGTGCAAATCATGCGATGGGAAACGCAAGGAGTACGTGAACGGAAGAATCAGGGAGCACGGACTGGATGCCGTTTACGAGATGATAACGAAAGCCGCCGCGTCAGATTTCCTCAACGGAGGGGGGAGCAGGGGCTTCGTCGCCGACTTCACCTGGCTATTCCGTCCGTCCAACTTCCAGAAAGTGCTCGAAGGTAATTACGACAACAGACAGAATCATGGAACAAGAGACTACGAAAGAAAGCGCCGCGCTGACGATGCGGCGGATCTCGTCAACAAACTGCTGGCTGAAGACGGTCAGCCGTAACAGCTTCCTCGTCATGTTCAACCCGGACGCCCAGGAGAGGCTATGCGCGGACACGGAGGACTGCCTGTCGGGCGATTACCCCACGCTGGGGGAGATGGGCAGCGTGTGGGGCACGAACACGGCGAAGGCGTGGCTGGTGCCGCAGCTTGTGGACCTCTCCGAGTACTGCGGATGCAAGGAGAAGATGAGCGTGAGGATGCTGGAGCAGTGCGCCTCGGTCATCGTCACCGAATACCCCTACCTCAAGGTGACGGAGTACATGCTCTTCTTCCACCGGATGAAGGCAGGCCGCTACGGAGAGTTCTACGGCAGCGTCGATCCGCAGCGCATCACCACGTCGCTGAGGCGTTTCATCGCCGAGCGCAACGAGATGCTCGCTGCCATCGAGCAGCGTGAGCGTGAGAAGAGGCAGGCCGAGGAGATGAAGGTTTCGCCGCCCGTCAGCTGGGAGGAGTATTGCAGGCGCACGGGAAGGGAGCCGGGGCCGGTGCCCACGGTCAGTTTCCCAAAGGTTAAATAACGTTTGTCAGCCCAAAAAACGGCGCCAAACGATTGCGTATCTCGTCATTTTTCACTACCTTTACAGTGCAATAATTTACAAGTCAAACATCAATTCTAAAGGACATGAGATTTTTAGTGAAACGCACGAGCCGGATTTACGGTGACGAATCATCCCCCTGCGAGGGCGCTCAGCTGCTGAACCCGCAGCGTGACACCTGGGAAGAGCCGCAATGGGGTATCGAGTTGGAAACCCTTGACGACCTATTGGACTTCTACAGGAAGCAGAAGCACCCGGTCATCATCGGGAAGCCCTTCGACGAGTCGGACTACTCCGACGTCGAGCTGGAGATATACGACGATTACAGGGAGTAGCATCCCGGTATAAACAAGCAACGGGGGCAACCGAGTCAACGCCCCCACAAGTCAAACTTTCAATTCAAATTCTCAACCAAATGGAAGTAAAACAAATCCCAATCAGGTTAATTAGACCGAGTGCATTAAACCCTCGCAAGACGATAGACGAGGGAGCGGTCACGGAACTGTCGGAGAGTATCATGACGCAGGGTCTCCTGCAGCCGATAACTGTCCGCCCGGGTGATTATTACGACGAGGTTATTGACGGCGAGGTCGTCAGCATCCCTGTCAAGTATGAGATTGTCTGCGGCGAGCGCCGCTACCGTGCCATGTGCAAGATAGCCGGGCCGAAGTCGGAAACCTACAAGGTGCCCTGCATCGTCAGGGAGATGAACGACGAGGAGGCGCTCGACGCGATGATCACGGAGAACCTCCAGCGCAATGACGTTGACCCCGTCGAGGAGGCCTGCGCCTTCGCGCAGATGTTCAGGATGGGCAAGACCATCGAGGATCTGTCCGTGCGCTTCTGCAAGTCGCGGCGTTTCATCGCCGAGCGCATCAAGCTCGACGCGCTGCTCCCGGAGTTCAAGGAGCGTGTCAAGGACGGGCGGATGACCATCGGCGCGGCCATGCACCTGTGCAAGCTGAGCCGGGACGAGCAGGAGAAAGCGCTGGAGCGCTACTCGCGCCAGGACGTGATAACGCTGCAGACGGCGAAGTCGTTCACGCGTGACCTGTTCATGAGCCTCGAGGGTGCCGAGTGGAACGGGGCGTTCAAGGGCTCATGCGGCACCACCTGCAAGCAATGCCCGATGAACAGCGCGAATGTCGGGTGTCTCTTCTACGAGATGAAGGACAAGGAGCCGCGCTGCACCGACCGGAAGAAGTACGAGCGCAAGAGACGAGACTGGATTATGCACGTCGTCGAGACCAACGCCGGCGTGCTCGTCGAGGAGGGAGCCGACCTCGAGGCCGGCATGAGCGTCATCGCCATCACTCACAGCCCCTACAACGCAGAGAGCAACGCGATGCTCGACGGCATTGTCAAGGAGCTGCGGGAGAAGAACTACCGCGTGGTCGATGCGAACGACACCTTCAAGCGCTACTGCTACTACGGAGAGGACGACCCACGGCTCAAGGACAAGCTGGCCGCCAATAAGGTGTACCGCTGCGTCAGCATCGAAGCCGACTGGAGGGGCGTGTCCGTCTCCGTCAGGTACTACGAGTTCAAGGACGCTGACGGGACGGATATTGACAGCACCGAGGTGGAGGCGATGAACCTCGTCAGGGATTACAAGGGTAACATCGAGCGCATGGCCGCCAATGAGGCGAAGAAGCTCAAGGAGCTGCTCGACGGCATGGGCGACGGCCTGAGCGACGGCCCGCTGGACGACGACGAGAAGATGGCGCTGCTCATCATCCTCCTGACGAAGACGTCGTACCTGTTCCGGACGAGCAGGAACATCCAATACGGAGGCGTGAGACTGTCGGAGTACGCGTTCGGGCACACGGACGAGGCGAACCGCATCATCCGCGACTTCATCCGCGAAGAGCTGAGCCAGGGGATAGAGTACAAGTCCGCCCTGCAGAAGGCGCAGTCGCTCATCGCCCAGGACTGGCTCGGAGAGAAGTCAGCCGAGGCGTTGAAGGCCATCCGTGACCGCTTCGACAAGAAGCAGTCCAAGATAGAGAAGAGGCTGCGGGAGCTCGGTTATGACACCGAAGGCAAGAAGATTGACGATAAATCCGGCGGCGATGAGTAAGTTCAACGAAAACCTGTCAAGCCACGAGCGGGCGGTCCTGCCCCTCGTGGTTGACATCCTCCGTTCGAGGACGGGAAGGGGTCACGAGGTGTCCTCGCAGATGATTATCTCTGCCGTCCGGAGGATTGGCTACCACATCAGCGGCATCGAGGTGCGCCACATCGTGAACCACATCAGGGTCAACGCCGTCATCCCGTGCCTCGCGTCGAACGGCAACGGCTACCATGTGGCACTCACGCGCGAAGACATGGATGACTGCATCTCCTCCCTCCGGGGACGGGTTGAGTCCATCAAGGAAGTAATCGCGGCCCTCACAGCGCAGCGCGACGTGAGGTTCTCATAACATCATCAAACAACGAAAGAAATGCTTACAAAAATTGAAATGCAGACACTGGAGGCTTTAAGGAAAGCCGCAGTCACATACGCGCGCCAGTCGGAGGAAAAAGACTGGGAGCAGCGCAGGTACGAGATAGCGAAGGATGCGGCGACGGCCCTCTTACTCGAATACTGGAGGGATGACGGCGCCGTCCGGAAGATAGCCAACAGGTCGGTGAAACTCGGTAACAGCGACAGCGGTTACGGCTTCATCGCCAGGCAGGCCGCACATTTCGCTGACGTGTTAACAGAAACGCTCAAAGAGCAGCAGCCATGAGAAAGACCGTCATCACGGCCACCATTTTATTGGCATCAATAAGTTGTTATGGGCAAACAATAGCAGAAGTAAAAGCTGAAATCATCAGGCAACACCTTCCGCACCCGGAAATAGTCCTCGCCCAAGCGCGGCTGGAGACTGGCAACTTCACAAGCGTCCGATGCAAGCGCGACAAGAATATCCTGGGAATCAAGCACGGGACACGCTATGCCAAGTATCGGAGATGGCAAGACTGCGTGACGGACTATAAGCGTAGAATCAGCAGCCGTTACAAAGGCGGTGACTACTACGCATTTTTGCGGAGGATTGGCTACGCCCGTGATGCAAGGTACACAAACAAGGTTAGTAATATAGTAAGGACATCAAAACAATAAAAATGACATACATCAAAATTCTTGACCTTCCACTCAAAAAGGAGTGGTACAATATGATTGAGAGCGGAGAGAAACGCGAGGAGTATAGGGAGATAACACCATACTGGCAAAATCGACTGGCACTGTATGATAACAGAGACAAATTGATAGGTCTGAACCCTTGTGGTTACACTCACGTCCGCTTCCGCTGCGGCTACACCAAGCGCACAATGCTCTATGTAATAGACTGGATGATTATCGGGCGCGGTAACCCCAACTGGGGTGCGCCAACCGATAAAGACGTATTTATCATCAAATTTCACAAGGAGAATTGACATTGACTTCAACGAAAATGAGAAAGAGAAATGACACAAGAGGAAAAAGAATTGAGAAACTTAAAAAATTTTGACATCATGAAAAAAATCGAAGAAAACAAATCGCTGTCGGCTCGCATCAAGAGACGCAACGCCGGCGGATTCAAGGGCGAGGGGACACCGAGCCAATGGACGAAGAGAACACCATCCGGCAACTGGCAAGAGCAGCCGACAAGAAAGGCCGACAAGGCACGCGAAATCGGCAAGAACGCCAACCGGCCTCTGCACAAGCACAACCGCAATCTGGAATTTCAGCAAATGCTCCACAAGTTCGATAAACTTCAAGGTCATGAAAGTAATAATTGAAATCGACGAAAAGACGTTCGCGCTGAGTGCTGCGCTGCTGACGCATAAAGCAGTCAATACCGAGGAAGAGTTGCAGCAAATGAACAAGGCGGTCATTGAGTGTCAGAAAAGCCTTGTAGAGGTTGACTTGAAGGTGTTTGGAGATGATGCAGCCCAACTTGCTATTGTATTGGGCATGACGGCTATTCAAAAGAAATTGGAGGAATTGGAAGATGGCGAAGTGCATGGGAAATGACTGCCCGCTGCGGAGATATCCGCCGTGCGAATTGGACGTGCCGTGCTGCATGTGCGACGAGGTGTGCAATTCACGGCAGCCGTGCCCGGCGAAGGAAGGGGGTGACGGATGAGTGACATGGAACTGAAACCATTGCCTGGCACTGACGGCTACTTCGTGGACTGCGAACGGCAGGAGGCATACTCTTTCCAGCACGGGATGCTGCGGAAACTGAAACCGCGTACGAAATACAAGAAAATCACACTTACCATCGGCGGCCAGGCCGTCGGCTCGACCATTTACAGGATGATGTACGCTGCGCAGCACAGCATCGACATCCGCCGCATCCCGTCAACCCTCTGCGTGACGATGACAGAGGGGGGGGTGGCACTGGTTGACCGCTCAACCGTCAGCGAAAAGGCGCGGAAGGAGCGGTGGCGTGGACGGACATTGTATGAACACGTGAAGAAGGGCATCAGTATGATAGACCAATTCTACGAGGGCGAGACGCTGCCGCTGCTCCAGTATCTTCAGAACATCGAGCGTAAAATCGCCGCTAAACTCGTCTTTGAGCATGGACTCAGCGAAGAACGGGCGCAAATCATCGCAGCCTACGGTGTGAATAAGTACCTCGACAGGCTGAAAGACGGGAGCCCGACACCACTCATATACACCAGCGTGCTGCGCTACGCTAAAGGCGAGAATGCGAGAATATCAAAACAAAACACACTTATTGAAGTATGGCAGAAAAATGTGACAACGAGGTGAGGAGGATGAAAGAACTGACACTCGCCGAACTGTTCCAAGCGGAAGCCGACTATTCCTCCGCCAAGTTGAAACGCTGCGGCACCTGCGTTCACCGAAAACGGTTCGCCCTCAACGAGCGTTCCGCGAAGGTGGTGCAATGCTGCGAGCTGCAACCGTCCAAGCGCAGTAACAGCGGATACAAGACAATCAAGGTGACTGATGTCGCCTGTACGAATTATCAAGAAACTTCTAAACAAAAACCGACATGAACATTTCCAACCTGCAAAGAGCGGCGCAACTTGCGCAAGATATACCCGACATCGACGAGGCAAGAAAAGCACTTGCCAGTGATAAATCAGTAGTTGAGGTAGTGACATCGAAAGGCGAGATAATCAATATACCCAATTCGGTGCGGATGAATATTATCAACGTCTTGAATTGTGAATATGAACGTCTCAGGGAGGAGGTGAGGAAGCTATGACCGTGAGCGCGACGAACGACAGGCACTACGAGGCGTTTCTGAAAGCCTCGTCGGCCTACAACAACATCAACGCCATCCTCACGATGGCCGCCGCCAGCCAGTTCCTCGACACCTACGACATGGTCGTCGAGCAGACCGGCTACTACAAGGGCCGCGCCAAGCAGCTGCTCAACCGCTGCAAGAAGTGGTACGACACCTACTGGCAGCGCGTACGCACGGCCTACGGCGACAGGTACGCCCTCTACTGCGACTACGCGAACAACAGCGTGGGGCTGATTGAGAGGGACATCAAGATTTTCTTCTACTCCGTGAAGAGCGCGCTCGACAAGATGCGGTCGATGGACAGCGCCGTCAAGGCGAGCATCCTCACCACCGCCGAGCTGATACGCGTCACCGCCACGTTCCATGAGGATTTCTGGAAGATCGCCGCCCGTGAGACGGGTTTCCATGACCTCGGCAATCCGTTCCGGTACGCCGACCACGCCCCTCTCCTGAGGATGTTCACCGGGTTCGCCTCGTGTGTCTGCAGCCGTGACGACTCCTCCGTGCTCGACAGCGACATGAACAGCCGCATCGCACTCCGTGCAATCCTCGCCAAATGCGAGGACAACAAGACCTCCGGCAGCGCAGCGAGGGAGGCCATCAGCCTCAACGCCGAGCGCTACCCCGACTTCGCGGAGATGGTGAAGGCCTTGGACGAGAAGGCCGAGGCGGAGCGCGCTGAGGCCGCGGAAGCGGTCAGGGACACGCCCGACCTCATCGGGCAGCTATCATCGAAATACAAAGTTACCAAATCAAAGAGAATATGACGACTATCCTGGTTATCTACCTTGCGGGCGCTGTCATCAACGCCCTTGTGATGTCGAGCATCTACGACGACCTGAAGAGGGACGAGGGGCTCGACAGGATTCGCACCACCCATGTGGCTCTCGTGATATGCGGCTCAGTCCTCACGTGGCTGTTCTGCATCTGCTATCTGATTGTCTCCATCTTCCGTTCCGGGAAAAGGACGAAGAGATGAGGCGCAAGTTCAACGCGGGCGACCTCTGCCTCTACAACGGCGAGGAGATGGAGGTGACGGCCGTGGGCACATCCGTCAACAAGCTGCCGCTCTGCCTTATTGGGGGCAGATGGGTGCTGGAGAGGGAACTGGAGCCCGCGCCGCCTCCCTGCCCGGTATAACCGACAAAGAAATGGAAGAGAAGAAAGACATCAAGGCCGTGACCGTCGAGGACGTGAAGGCCGAACTGGAGAAGACGCTCAAGCGGATGGCCGACGCCCGGGAGGGGAAGCTGAAGGACGGCGAGCGGTTCCGCCGCACCCCCTACGACAGCCTCAGCGAGAAAGGGCTGCTGACACCTGACGCGCTTGTGCGAGAGTATGACATCATCGCGGACAACAAGTCGGTGCTGAGCGCCAATGAGCGCGCCTTCGTATGGAACATCTGCACGGATGCCATGCTGTCGGCGTGCGCCGCGCTGACCGGGAAGCATGATAAAGCCGGGGAGCCGGCCGAGATAGAACCGATAGACGCCAGCGACCTATGAAAGTACCCGTACCGACA
>JAEEGL016285820.1_pt1 | contig 15653 bp, 15 predicted proteins | sample 9134231 | NCBI WGS metagenome assembly JAEEGL01 (sample SAMN16246548, study PRJNA631951) | gut metagenome | biome: gut microbiome; feature: rumen; material: fiber-attached | host: Bos | place: Iran: Karaj | collected 2018-10
CTCGCCCACAAGGCCACCCGCGAGGCCCTTGCCATCGCCGACGCCATCACGCAGAACGCCCCCTTCCGCCCCCTCCCGCCCGACGCCATCCCGTCCGTCGTCTACACCCGCCCATCCGTGGCCTGGACCGGGCTCACCGAGACCGCCGCCAAGGCCGCCTCCCGCCCCGTCCGCGTCATCAAGGAAGCCCTGGCCGCCAACGGACGTGCCTTGGCCGTCGGCGCCCCCGAAGGCCACTACAAGCTCATCCTCGACCCCGGCACCTCCGAAATCCTCGGCGGCGGCGGTGTCGGACAGGACGCCGACTGGGCGATTTCCGTCATTTCCGCCGCCGTCGCCCTGCGTCTGCGCCCCGCCGACCTCGCCCTTGGCGTCGTCCCCCACCCGGCCTTCGCCGAATCCCTCGCCGCCCTCGGACTCCGCTAATTCCGTCCCTTTTTTCGGGCTCAGTCGATTTCGCCCACGAGGGACATGAAGGTTCCGAACAGGGCCATCCCCAGCAATTCCGGCGTGCCCGCCGCCTTGATCATCGGCAGCGTTTCCCGGATCTTGCGGAGCCCCGCGACCACTTCGGCGGCGTCCGCCTCGGAAATCGGATCATTCCGCATCTCCCGGATCGCTTCCTGAAGACCGTCATGGATGTCATCATTCAATTCCTTGATGATCCACTTTCCATCGACGCAGACAACGATGTCCTCATCCGTCGAGCCATCCCCGATGAACGTCTTGAGCGTGAAAACCGGCTTCCCGGCATCCGCGGCCGCCGCTTCGGAATCGTCCGCCGCCTCGGCCAGCTCGAACGAGACCGGCAGACACTTCGCCAAGTTCTCCTGCTCCCGCATGAGCATCTGCAGAAATCCGCCGATGGCCTTGGACTCGATCAGCTTCTCGACCTTGCCGTCCAGCATGTCCTGACGGCTGACAGAGAACACATCGGCCAGCGCATCGCCCAGCTGCAGAAGGCCAGTCTCGTTCACCAGGGCCGTCGGATTATCAATCATGCCATCGGTCAGTTCTGACAAGTCACCCATGCTGTCCTGTGCGAGCCCCAGGAGGTTCGGCATCTGCGCCCGTAGCGTATCCAGCAATTCCTTGACGGTGGTCTCCACCTCCGTCCAGAGCGGTTCCGGAACCGCCTCGGCAAACGCGGACACGAACTCGCGGACATCCTGCTGCCGCGACGCCGGAAGCAACGCGAACACAGCCGGCAAATCCGCCTCCTTGAACGCCTGGATCATGTCCCCCATCGCCTTCTCGCACGCCTCCTGCGGCGTCAGCGCCGGAGCAGTCGGCTCCACATACGCATCCATCGCCTCCGCCTCATCCTTCCGGGAACACCCCGACAGCGCCATCACCGCCGCCAGCGCAACGGCCAACACCCCAGCACACCAAACCATCTTCCTCATGCCGACTCCTCTCTTCGGGCAACACACCCGACGCCTCGACTCTACGCGCCCGCCATCCCCCGCACAAGCCTTAATGCCGAGGGCGGTTCTCGTCGGGCGCATCCGAGTTATTTGCAACCTCTCTCTCGAGCAAGCCGGGAAAAGACGAAAAAGAACGGCAGTTTTGATAGGGCCCGGCCGCCGGGCGGGCCGTTCTGGGAGCCGCGCTTTGTCGCGGCCGGGTGCAAGGCGCGCATTGGGAGAGTCCATCTGGTGTCCTTCGGGCTCGGCCCGGACGAAGCCGGGCCCTCCCCCGCGCGGGCTGAAGCCCGCGCCGCGTTCTCCCCCCGGCGCTGCGCGCCACCCCCCTCCCAGAGGGGGGCGCGCGCTACGCGCGCAGTGACGAGTGACGAGTGACAAGGGCCCGGCCGCCGGGCGGGCCGTTTCCGGGCCTCACTATTGCAAAAAATGCCCTATCCTTCCGCGCATCCGGAGAGGGCGCGGATTTCGGAGAGGGTGGTCTCGGCGGCGGCGGGGTCGAGCTTGGTGAGGGCGATGCCGACGTGGACGAGGACGTAGTCGCCGATGGCGAGGTCGGGGAGGTAGGCGAAGGAGACCTCCTGGCGGACGCCTTCGAAATCGACGGTTCCGCCGCGCTCCAGCCCCTCTCCGTGCACGGCGACGACCCGGCCCGGGATCGCCAGGCACATCAGCCCATGCCCTCCTCCGGGACGGGGCCGCCCTGTCCCGGCGGCGGCTGCGCCTTCACGACGCGCAGGGGGAAGCGCAGCTTGAGGTCGTCATCCAGCAGGATCTCCACCCAGTGGGTCCCGGGGTTCTGGAAGAGGACGTTCATGAAAATCTCGACATTCGTGCGCGTATCCTCGGGATTCTTCAGCTCGACGGGGATGGAGCGGCCCTCCATCACGACCGTCTCCTGGTCGGGGGCCACGATCCGGGTATGCTGCACGAACGAGCCCGCGCCGCTGCACCATCGCGTGACGATGCAGAGCTTCGGATGCCGTCCTGGGAAGGACCGCATCATCAGCGCGTCGTAGAGTCCGATCAGAATGAATTTTCCGTTGCGTTCCTGCCGGACGTCATCGCAGAGCAGGGCGCTCTGCAGATCCGGCATCATCGCCGCCAAACCGTCATCGTTCATGTTGCCTGTCCTTTCCGTTCCTTTTTGCCGAAAGTGTCTCCATACGCGCGCCGCAGGAGTTCCGCGGCGAGGCGCCGGGCCGCACCGGTGGCGTCGGGGCCATCGGCCTCGCCGCCCAGCATCCGGGTGATTTCGGCCTCGCGTTCCTCGGGGGTGGCCAGGAGCCGCACCCGTGTCATCGTCCGTCCCCCTTCCACGCTCTTGCTGACCACCACATGGTGCTCGCCCTGCGCGGCGACCGGCGCGAGATGGGTGATGGCGATCACCTGCCGTGCCCGGGCCGCGGCCCGCAGCTTGCGCCCGACCGCGTGGGCGGTCTCGCCGCCCACGTTGGCGTCAATCTCGTCAAAGACGAGGACATCCGTGCGATCCGCGGCCGCAAGCACGACCTTGATCGCCAGCATGACGCGCGAAATCTCGCCGCTGGAAGCGATGGCGCGCAGCGGCCGCCGCCCCTCGCCCGTGTTCGGGGCGAACATCATTTCGACGTGGTCGAGGCCCTGCGCGCCGGGGGCATCCAGCGGCTGCAGCTCCACGTCCAGGCGTCCGGTTTCGAATCCGAGCTCGCGCAGCTCCTTCGTGACGGCGGGCCCCAGCTTCTCCGCCGCCGCCTGGCGCCGCTTCCGCAACGCCTTGCCGCGCACCTGCAAGACTTCCTCCAGCCGCGCCAGCTGCCGCTTCGCCTCCGTACGCCGCTCGTCGCGCGACTTCAGGTCCGCCAGCCGTTCCGCGGCCTCCCGGCCCGTCCGCTCCACGTCCGCGACCTCCGGCCCGTACTTGCGCTTGAGCCGCTCGTAGGTCGCGATCCGCGCGTCGAGCCATTCCAGCCGCGCCCCGTCCGCCTCCAGCCCCTCCGCGCGCCGCTGAATCTCCGACGACAACGCCGCCAGCGCGTCCGCGTGACGCCCCAGCGACTCCGCCCATTCCGCCGCCTCCGGCAGCAGCCTCGACAGCTCCGGGCCCGCCGCCAGCGCCCCGTGCAGGACCCCCAGCGCCGACGGCTCCCCTTCCGAGATCGCCTGCACCATCTCCTGCGACAGCTCCAGCACCCGCTGCAGGTTGCCCAGCACCTCGTGCTCCTCGCGGATACGCGGCTCCTCCTCCGGGTCCAGCTCCGCCTCGCGGATCTCGCGCACGCGGTACTCCAGGAGGTCGATCTGCCCCTCCACGTCCTCGACGTCTCCCTCCAGCGCCTCCAGCCGCTCCTCCCACTCCAGCTTCTCCGCCCAGGCCGCGCCGTAGGCCTCCCGCTCCGCCTGGTCATCCGCCACGGCATCCAGCACGTCCAGCTGGGCCGACGTGCGGAACAGCGACTGATGGTCATGCGGTCCGTGCAAATCCACCAGCAGGCCGCCGAGGCGCTTCAGCAGCCCGGCCGTCGCCGGCGAGTCATTCACCGAGGCGCTGCCGCCGCCGCCCGCGCGGACGACGCGCCGCACGACGAGTTCGCCGTCCTCGCCCGCGTCGATGCCGGCCTCGTCCAGCAAGTCCTCGACGGCCTTGCTGGCCGCCCCCTTCAGCTCGAACCGCGCCTCCGCCACGCATTTGTCGGCCCCGGCGCGCACCGCCCCGGCGTCCGCCCGCTCCCCGAGCAGCAGCGCCAGCGCGCCCATCAGCACCGACTTTCCTGCGCCCGTCTCCCCCGTGATCACATTCAGCCCTTCCCCCCACTCCACCGTGGCCTCCTCCACCAGCGCCAGATTCCGCACCTTCAGCCACGCAAGCATCTCAGGCCCGCTCCTCCGTCCCCGCCAAACCCGCGCCATCGGACGCCTGGCCGCCGTCGCCCTTGCCCGCCCCCGGCCGCAGCAGGAACACGACGCCACCCACCAGCGAATACGCCACTGAAATCGCCACGTAGACCGCGGCCAGCACCAGCGACTCCTCCCGCGGCACCCCCGCCCCGCCCGTGAAGAACAGCACGTACAGCCCGTCGCGCACCCCGATTCCGAAAATCGAGATCGGCAGCGCCTCCCCCAGCGTAATCAGCGGCACGAAGATGCAGAACAGGCTGAAGGGGACCGTCCAGCCCAGCAGCTTGGAAATCGACCAGATCGTCGTGATGGCGATCATCTGGAACACCATCGACAGCCCGAACACGCGCGCCACCACCGCCGGTTGCTCGCGGTAATGGGCGATGGACGCCAGGAAATTCCGCAAAAACGCGTCCAGCTTCGTCAGCCGCCGTCCGCCCAGCCCCTCCCACATCGCCAGCAGAAGCCGCTGCTGCACCACCAGCGCGACCATCGCCCCCATCAGCGCGAACACCGCCACCGGACACCACAGAATCCGCTTGTCCGTCAGATGCCGCCACCCCACCGCGGAAAACGCCAGCCCCCACACCGCCAGCGCCAGGAACCCCGCCAGCCGCTCGCCGAACACCGCCGCGAAGCTCTTCGCCCCCGACCCGCCGCGCCGCCCCACATCCACCACGCGGTACGCATCGCCGCCGATGCTCGACGGCAGGAACAGGTTGAAAAACGTCCCGATCAGGTGCGAGCAGACCAGCCCCCGCAACGGAATCCTCACCCCGTCCGCCTCCAGCAGCAACGACCACTTCCACGAGTTCAGCAGCGTGTTCGCGAACAACAGCGCGTAGACCACCGGCAGCCACCCCCAGCGGAAATCGCCCAGCGCCTCCCTGAACTTCCCCAGATCCACCCGCGAATACAGAAACGCCAGCAACCCCGCCATCACGGCCAGCTTCACCCCCCACGTCAGCGCCTTCTTCGCGCCCGGCTTCATGCGTCTTCCCCGACTGCGAGAGTCTTCACCACGCGCGCGGGCACCCCCACCGCCACCCCGCCCGCCTCGATATCGCGCCGCACCACCGCCCCGGCCCCCACGACCGCCCGGTCGCCCAGCGTCACGCCGTCCAGCACCACCGCCCCCGCCCCGATCCAGCAGCTCCGGCCCATCCGCAGAGGCCCCTTCGTGCAGGTCCCCTTCTGCATCGCGAACGGCGTCGGATCCGCCACGTCATACTCGCCGCCGCTGAGAATGTACGCGAACGACGCCACCACGCAGTCCTCCCCGATGTCCAGCTCGTTCGACGAAAACAGGATCGCGTGCGCCGACACCGACGTCCTCGCCCCCACCCGCATGTCCCCGTTCTTGCAATACAGCGTCGACTGCCGCCCCACGTACACCTTCTCCCCCAGCGTGATCCCGTGGTTGTCCGCCCCCTTCGCATCCACCGTCGCCCCGTCGTCCAGCACCACGCCGTCGCCCAGGTCGATCTTGTGCGGATGCCGGATCAGCACCCCACGCCCGAACACCACCTTCCGCCCGCAGCTCCGGAACAGCGACGGATACAGCTTCATCCGCAGCCACAGCCCCAGCGGACCCGGCAGATGCCCGATCCAGAAATACAGGAACTCCGCCCACAGCACCTTGCCCAGGCCCATCCCCCCATACATCAGCTGCCGGTACGCCGCCCACGCCCCCCCCTTCGTCAGCTCCTTCACCTTGCACTCCGCCGACACGCCCTCCGCCGGGCGCGCCCCTGACTCTTCCTTGCCCTTGCCGCTCACGGCGCCTCCTCCACGAACTTGAACACGACCTCCCCATCCTTCGCATACCCCAGGTCCTCCCGCGCGATCTTCTCCACGAACCTCGGATCCGACTCCAGACGCGCCTGCATCTCACGCAGCTCCCGCAGCCTCGCCTCCAGCTCCGCCTGACGCGCCTCCAGCGCCGCCTTCTCCGCCTCCAGCGCCTCCCGCTCCTTCAGCACCGGCCGGAACACGCCACCCCACAGCAAGGCCAGCGCCAGACCGATCACCAGCAGCAGACACACCCCGGATATGAACTTCCATACATTCACAACCCCGCCACTCTACTCCTCCCCCCCCCTCCCCCGCAATCCATCTTTTCGACCCGCCGCGCCGCACGCGCAGGCGCTCTCCCGAACCCTTTGCGCCCTCCGCCCTTCGGGGGAGCAATTTCGGTTTTGCCGATAGCATCGATAATTTCGATAGAATCGATAGAATCGAGTGGAATTGCGCCCATTTTTCACCGAGTTTTGGCTCTGCTCTCCTCCCGCCGCCGCCCGTTCCCTCCGCGCGTCAGCGCGCCCTCTTTTCACTTTCCTCTTTTCACTTTTCACCGCGCGGCGCGCCCCGCGCGCCCAGCGCCAGCACCCCCTTCGGGCACCTCTCCGCGCAGCGTCCGCAATGCAGGCAATCCGGGTCGCGGAACGCGCCGTCCACCGCCTCCTTCGGCGGATCGAACTCGAACGGACACGCCTTCGCGCACAGTCCGCACCCCACGCATCCCTCGCCGACCGCCACGACCGTCCGCCCCGGCCGGATGACCTTGTAGATCTTCCCCATCGGACACACCGCGCACCAGAAATATCGGTTGAACACCAGCCATCCGACCAGCCCCACCGCCGTCGTGGCGACGATCATCCAGTAGAATACCAGCCCCCACTCCCGCCACGTCCCAGGCCGGAACCATGTCCATAGTCCCGCCAGCAGCACCGGCAGCACAAACAGCGACACCTTCTTTCCGAGCAATCCCCTCGGGACCTTCCGGCCCGTGTCCGGCAGGAACGAATAGAACGCGCCCCGCGGACAGAACGTCCCGCATCCATGCCGTCCTCCGTGCCGCAGCGCGCCGATGAGCCCCACCGCCACGTTGAGAAACAGGCAATACGCCAGGATCGGATACTTCCACCCCAGCGCCAGCACCCCCACGAACGCCACAGCCGCCACGGCCCTCTTGATTGTCGCTATTTTGTTCGTCTTCATGCACCCGCATCATCCCTGATTCCCCACCCCCGTGCAAGCCTGAAGGCGGGCGTGAGGGTTGCCGCGAACATATCGAACATATCGATAATTTCGATAATATCGATATTTTCGCCCCCGCCCCACTCTTCCGCCCCCGCCCAAAAAACAAAAAAAGGGAAGGAGCGCGCGGCTCCTTCCCAAGCCATCCGCCGCCCCCTTGAGGCGGCGGACTTGCTGGCCATCCGGTCCTACTCGGCCGCCTCTTCGATGGCGGCGGAGGCCTCGGAGACGGCCTCTTCGGCGGCATCCGACGCTTCCGCGGCCGTCTCTTCGACCGCCGCAGCGGCCTCATCCGCCGCCTTGGGAGTGGCCGTCGTCACGGAATCCACCGCCTCGCTGACGGTGTCCGCCGCGCCGGAGGCGAAATCCTTGGTCGCCTCGACGGCCTGGCCCGCGAGCTCCTGCGTCTTTTCGGCGACATTGCCAACCGCTTCCGCGGTCGCGTCGTACGCATCCACGGCAACTTCCTTCGTCGCGTCGTAGGCGCCGCTCACGGCCTCGGCGGTCGCGTCGTAGGCCTTGGTCGCCACGTCCTTCGTGACATCGACGGCCTGCCCGGCGAGCTCCTGGGTCTTCTCGGCGACGTTGCCGACCGCTTCCGCCGTCGCGTCATAGGCGTCCACGGCAACTTCCTTGGTCGCTTCGAAGGCGCCGCTGACGGCATCCGCCGCGCTGGAGGCGAGATCCTTCGTCGCATCCGCGGCCTGGCCCGCGATATCCTTCGTCGCGTCCACGGCACCGCTCACCGCGTCCGAAGCCTCCTGCTTGGTGCAGCCGGCCATCGCCACCGCGAATGCCGCCAACATCATGACCACGAACCACTTTTTCATCATGCTCTTCCTTGCTTTCGTTGGTTGGTTTTATTTGGAACGCGCCTTCCGGCCCGCCGCCACCGGCGGCGGATGGCGCGCATCCGACATCCTGCCCCATCTCGCCTCGCCCCCCGCCAGGCCCATCGCCTCCTCCAGCCGGTCGTCCAGGGCCTCCATCACCGCCTCCAGCGGCGCGTCCCGCTCGGCGGCCAGGTCCGCCTCGATGGACTCCGACACGGCCGCCGTCTGGGCCGCATAGCGGGCCAGCGCCTCCTCGCGGATCCGCACGTAGGTCCCGTCCGCCATGATCCGGGCGATGACCTCGTTCGCGGTCCGCAGCAGATGCGCGTCCCCCTTCCGGACCGCCAGCGCGTACTCATCCACGAACAGCGGCTCCGGCAGCACCTCCACCTCGGGCATCTGGGCGACGAGGACCGTCGCCATGTCCCGGTCGGTCACCACGGCATCCACCAGCCCCGCCGTCAGGGCCGAAAACGCGCCCGCCGGCGGGTCGAACGGCACCACACGCGCCCCGCACTCCTCCCGCAGCATGCGCTCCGCCGCCGATCCGGCCAGCACCCCCACGCGCTTGCCCTTCAGCGACTTCCGCCCCGACACCTTCTTATTCCCCGCCCTGCGGATGATCATCGCCGCACCCACCCCATAGGCCAGCGAAAAATCCGCCTGCTCCTTCAATTCCGCGCGGACGGGGATCGCCGCCGCCGCCAGCTCCGCCTTCCCATCCGCCAGGGCGGGCAGCACCCGTTCGAAGCGCAGACTCAGCACCTGCAGCTCACGACCTTCCGCCTCTGCGACGGCCCGGGCGACCGCCACGTCGATGCCTTTCACCTGGTCGCCTTCCATGAACGTATACGGCGGAACCGCCGTATCCGTCGCCAGCACCAGCGGCGGTACCGGCTTGCGTTCGCACCCCGACAGCGCCAGGGCCGCCACGGCCGCCCCCCCTGCCACGATCTTCAAGACTGCTCTCATGCGCCCCCATCCTACACCCCGACATGCGGCCTGTCTCTCCCAAAATTGCCCACCTTGCGCGGCGGCGCGGCGGCGGGTTTTCGGATTTCCGGGATTCCGCCCCGGAATTCCGGAATGCCGGCATCTCCGCGCGGCAGCGCGCCCCTATTCAGCATTCTGCATTCAGCATTGAACGAAAAAGCCCTGCCTCGCGGCAGGGCTTTTTCGTCTGGTCCGGCGAATCACACCGGGGGCTTGGTCTTCGGCAGTCCGCGGCCCCGGTCCCCATCCTTCCACTTGCCGTTCCCCTTCAGGACCTCGATCCGCTCAAAACGCTTCAGGACATTCCGTTTCGTGGCCACCTTGTTGGCCGACTTCAGACTACGACTCATCGACATCTCGTCACCTCATTCTATTCCATTGCTTATGCAAAACGCCCTTGCCTTCTACCAAAAATTTCCCGAATGTCAATCCTCAACCGCCTCGGACCCCATTTTTTCTCCCCCAGGTGTTCTTTTCTCTCCCCCCAGCCGCGCCATCGTTTCTATCGTTTCTGTCGATTCCGTTGCCCCTCACACCTTCGTCTCCCCCGCCAGCACACGCTTGTAGTCCGCCCAGTTCGCCTTCAGCAGCGCCGGCGTGTCCAAGCCGTAGGGGCAGCGCTTCGAGCACCGTCCGCAGCCCGTGCAGCGCTCGATCTTGGCCATTTCCGCCTGCCATTCCGGGGTCAGCCAGGCCTTCGAGGGCGCCCGTCGCAGCAGGAGGGAGGTCCGCGCGCAGTTGTTGATCTTGATGCCCTGCGGACACGGCATGCAGTAGCCGCAGCCTCGGCAGAACGACCCCGACAGCTCCTCCAAGTCTCGCTCCGCCACCTCCGCGCGCTCCCGGGTCATCTCCGGCGGCTCGTCCATGTAGCGCAGCCACTCGTCGAGCTCCTCCTCCCGCTGGATGCCCCAGATGGGCAGCACGTTCGGAAACTCGCGCATCCACGCCATCGCGACGTCGCTCCGCCGGATCAGTCCCCCCGCCATCCCCTTCATGGCCACGAATCCCACCCCGACCTTTGCGCACCGCTCCACCAACTCGATTTCCCGCTCGGTCGCCAGGTGCGAAAACGGGAATTGCAGTGTCTCGTACACCCCGGACTCCACGCATTCCTCCGCCACCCACGCCAGGTGCGCCGTCACCCCGATGTGGCGGATTTTTCCTTCCGCCTTCGCCTTCAGCAACTCCTCGACCATCCCCGTTCCGTCCCCCGGACGCCAGCATTGCGGCGCGCAGTGGAACTGGTACACATCAATGCAATCCGTCCGCAGCGCCCGCAACGACGCCTCCAAATCGGCCCGCACCCCTTCCGGCGTCCGCGCCATCGTCTTCGTCGCGACGAAAATCCCGTCCCACGCCCCGCCGAAGGCCCGGCCGAGCTTCTCCTCGCTGTCGCTGTAGGCCCGCGCCGTGTCGAAATACGTCATTCCTCCATCGCGCGCCTTCCGCAGCAGGCGCACCGCCTGGTCCGATTCCACGCGCTGCACGGGGAGCGCCCCGAACCCGTTCTGCGGAGTCACGATGCCCGTCCGCCCCAGCTCCACATGCGCCAATTTTCGTTTGTCTATTGCTTCCATGCCGTTGTTCCCCGCCGCCACTCTATCACGCGGAGCGCGGGGACGGCAACCAGGAATGAGAACGCGAGAACTCCCCCCTGTCGCCGAGGCGGCGACATCCCCCCTCAAGAGGGGGGCAAACGCTGCTGTTTTACGGTGAATTCCGAGAAAAATTTGGCATGAAATGCGCGTCCAGACGGGCCATGCAACAAACTAAAATCGCCCCCAGCGAGAACAAGATCGATTGCAATCGAATGCAGTCGAGCGCAGTCGATTGCAGTCGAGGCGGCGCAGACGGAGCTGCGCCCTCCCACCAGGGGCCCCGGCACGCGCCGAAGGGAGGGCGCGGCTCCGTCCGCGCCGTGGACGCTTTCCCAAAGCGTCCGCAAAACCTCCCCCCAAAAACGCGACGCGGGGCCGGTCCCTGCCGGACCGGCCCCGCGCCGTGAGAGTCACGCCACCGCGATCAGACGGGGGTGCCGTCGGGGATTTCGCCGCGCTTGAGACGGCGGAAATAGTCCGTCGTGGAACGGGCCACCACCGGCGAGAGAAGGATCAGGGCGACGAGGTTCGGGAACGCCATCAGGCCGTTGAAGACGTCGGCCGTGTCCCAGACCACGTTCACGGTCAGATAGGGGCCGATGAAGACGGCGAGCACCCAGAGCAGGCGGTAGGTGTAGACCACCTTGCGCTTCTCGGGGCCGACGAGGTATTCCACGCACTTCTCGGAGTAGTAGTCCCAGCCGAGGATCGTCGTGAACGCGAAGAACGCCAGCGAGATCATCAGGAAGTAGGACGACACGGTCGGGCTGAACGGCAGGCCGGTCGAGAAGGCGTTGATGGTGATGTCCACGCCCTTGAGGCCGAGCTGCGGGTCCCAGGAGCCGGTCGAGACGATGGCCAGGCCGGTCATCGTGCAGATGATGATCGTGTCGATGAACGTCCCGGTCATGCAGATCAGGCCCTGCTGCACGGGCTCCTTGGTCTTGGCCGCGGCGGCCGCGATCGGCGCCGAGCCCAGGCCGGCCTCGTTGGAGAAGATGCCGCGCGCGATGCCCTTCTGCATCGCGATGAACATCGTGCCCACCACGCCGCCGGTGACGGCGCTCGGGTTGAACGCGCTCTTGAAGATCAGCTCGATGGCGCCGGGCACCTTCGAGAAGTTGCAGCCGATGAGCAGGGCGCAGGTCAGGACGTAGAAGATGGCCATGAACGGGACGATGATCGTCGCCACGCTCGCGATGCGCTTCAGACCGCCGATGAGCACCAGCGCCGTCAGCAGCGTCACCACCGCGCCGCCGATCACCACCGACTTCGAATAGACGCCGCCGAACAGGACCAGGCCCGTCGAGGGATCGGCCGGATTGAAGCCCGCGTCGAACACGCGCTGCACCGCCGAGGTGATCCCCTGGACCTGCGTGATGGTCCCGATGCCCAGCAGGCCCGCGACCGCGCCGAACACCGCGAACGCGACCGCCAGCCACTTCCAGCCCTTGCCAAGGCCCTTCTCGATGTAGTAGAACGGCCCGCCGAGCACGCGGCCGTCGGCGCCCACCTCGCGGTACTTGACCGCCAGCAGGCCTTCCGCGTACTTCGTGGCCATCCCGAAGAACGCCGCCACTTCCATCCAGAACAGCGCGCCGGGGCCGCCCGTGCCGATGGCCGTCGCCACGCCCACGATGTTCCCCGTGCCGATCGTCGCCGAAAGCGCCGTGCACAGCGACCCGAAGCTCGAAACCTCGCCGTCGCCGTCCGACTTCGTGAACATGTAGTAGAACGCGCGCCTGAGGTTCAGCAGGTGCCGGATCCCGAGCATCACCGTCAGCAGAATCCCCGCAAAGAGGATGACACTCATCATCGGGATGCCCCACACGTACCCGTCGATCACTCCCACCTGCGTCGTCAGCTTCTCCAGCCAGCCCGACGTCGTCTCCACCGTCGCCGCCAGCGCGGGGGCCGCAGCCTCCGCAACCGTCTCCGTCACTTCGTCCATTGTCCTGTCCTTTCCGGCGTCTCCGCCTGGGCCCACAAAAAACCGACGCGGCACCCGCCGCACCGGCTCCGGAAATGGCCCCTGCGTACGCCTCGCCGCCCTGGGACGGCCGCGCGCCGCGGACCCTTTGACCTCCGTCCTTTTGCCTGAGAGATTCGGGCGCGCTTCCGCGCCGCTTGCCCCTTCGGCATCCATTCGGTTGGACTTCTCCGGAGTGCCATCCGCCGGACAGTTCCGCCTTCGTCGCCTCAGGCGCCTGAGAGTGTTGCCCCATCGGCCGCGTCCGCGCGTCTCCGCGCCTCCGCCTTTTCCTGTCCGCCTTCGTCTGGCAATAAAAACGCGGCGCATCCTACCATCCGGGGACGGAGGCCGCAACACTCATTTTCCAAGTTTTTGCGCCGAAGCTTTTGCCCGGGGCGGGGCCGGGATTCCGGCAAGCCCGCGCCCCCGTCACATGATGACAATCCGGACATCGTCCTCGGACGGCTTGTCGTCCGTGCTGCGCTTCTCGATGGGCTTGTAGGTCTGCAAGTGGCGGTAATAGACCTGCAACGTCAGCGCGGCGAGCGTGGTGGAGTAGGCCCGGTCGCAAGCCTCGGAAGCGCCCAGCTCCTGGCTCGGACTCCTCCACGAACCGTTTTCCGCCGGATTGTCGTTGACGGTCTGGGCCCTGATGAACTGGGGGGCGAACTCGGCATTCCATTTCGCCCATGTGCCGCCGCCCGCATGGAATTTGACCTGCGTGATGTAATACCACCCATACATCGCCCAGCCGCTGTTCGCAGATTTCCAGTCGCACCGGGCCCGATCCAGGAACTGCACGCCCATTTTCGCCTCGTGGTCGTCGCCATGCCCGAGGAGCTGCAACGAGAGCGTCGCCATCCCGGTGGTGTTGAAGGTTCCGCCGCTTCCCCGCTGTCCGACCTCGCCGTCATAGGCGAAGGACCCGCTCGCGCGGGAGAACGCCCGCCTGAGGTCGCCGACGGCCCGTTCCATGGCCTCGTCGAGCCCGGGATTCCCTGCGCCGGCGATCTGGGCAGCCTTCATGGCCTGGCAGCACCAGGCACAGACCGACGTGTCCCGGCGGACGGAATCCTCCGCATGAGGGTATTTTTCGCGCACGAACCTGCTGCCCGCGAAACCGTAGTCATAGCCGCCGCCGTCATGCTGTCCGTCGATGAGCACCTGCACGCCTTTTTCCATGGCGGGTTTCAGGTCGGGGATCCTCATCATGCCGTACGCCTCGCTGATGGCGTACACCGCCATGGCCTGGGCGTAGGCGCCCGAACCACCCGTGACGCTGAATTCGCCTCTCTCATTCTGCTTGGCCAGCAGGTACCGAAGCGCCCGCCTCACCGTCTCGCCGTACCTCTCCGACTGCACCGTTTCCCCGTGCGCGAAAAACGTCAGCAGGCCCAGTGACGCGAATGCCACCCGGTACGGCCCGTCCCCGGCGTCGCTCCATGCCCCGTCCTTCGCCTGGTTCAGCCGCAGCCATTCCAGCGCGCGCGACACCGCCGCTTCCGCCTCCCATCCCCACTTGCCCGCCGCGCCCATCGCGCTCGAACGTCTCTTCCCGGAGCGGTTCGCATACTGCCCCGACCGCAGCCCCGCCATCACGAGCGGAGTCGTGAAATCCGTCGCCAGCGACAGCTCCCGCACATCGCCCAGGATGGGCGCCTCCGCCGCGAAGTCCGTCTGCGGCGGCGCCATGTCGGCCACGGCGAACTCGGGAATGTCCACCGTTTCCACGACCTCCGGCAAATCCTCAGGCTTGAATTCCTCCAGGATGAGGTCGTCGAGAACAAACTCCTCGGTCTCCAGCACGACGGCGATGAGGTCGGGGGCGTGCGGAGGAGACGTCTTGACGAAGCTCACGAGGTAGAAAAGGACAAGGATCAGCGCCGCATGGAACAACACCGACCCCACGGGCCCCGCCACCCGCTCCATGAAGTTCCCATACAATGATTTGCTGACCGCGTCCATGCCGTGCCGTCCACCCACATTCTCTCCATTCCACCGCTCGCGCACAAGCCCAAAGCTTGCGGGGGGGGCGGCGGGGGCGGGACTCCGGGACTCCGGGATTCCGGGATTCCGCGCCGGAGTTCCGGAAACCCGGAATTCCGGCATTCCCGCGTCAATAGATGCCGGGGAGCTTCGCGGGGAGGGCGGGGGCGGCGCCGCCGGGGAAGCCGGCGGCGGGCGGCCGGAAGCCGGCGGCGGGGACGGCGCCCGGTGAGGTGCGGACGCGGAGGGCGGCGGAACGGAACCAGTCGGCGAAGGCCTTGTCGGCGGCGGCGGCCTGGTAGCGCGGGTCCTTCATGATGTTCTGGATGGCGGTGGCAGGGTCGAGCTCGTAGGCCTTCTGGACGGCCTCGAGGGCCTTGTCATGCTGTCCGAGCGTGGCGTAGGCCGCGCCGAGGTCGAGCCAGGCCTCGAGGTGCCGGGGCTGGCGGCGGACGTAGTTTTCCAGGGCGTAGGCGAAGGCGTCGATGCGCTGGTCCTGGGCGAAGGCGCCGGCCATCTGGAGGATGAACTCCTCGGGGACGGTCGGGTTGGCGGTCAGCTGCAGGCCGAGCTGGATGGACTCTCCGACGCGTCCGGTCATGCGGAGCGCCTTCATGAGGTCGATGGCCTCGTCGAAGGTGAGGCGTTCGCCGGCGCGGCGGCGTCCGTCGAGCTCCTCGACGCGGGCGCGGGCGGCCTTCATCTCGGTGAGGCGGTTCAGGAAGTCCTTGGCGGAATCGTTGTGGACGTCCTTTTCGACGAAATCGGAGAGGAGGGCGACGGCATCGTCCTCGCGTCCGATGTTGACGTACATCTGGGCGAGGCGGAAGAGGGCCTCGGGCGAGAGCGGATAGAGCTCGACGGACTGCTTGTAGGCGTATTCCGCCTCTTCGTAGTCGCGCCGGAACTCGTAGATGCCGGCGATGGC
>JAEEGL010020249.1_pt1 | contig 15652 bp, 7 predicted proteins | sample 9134231 | NCBI WGS metagenome assembly JAEEGL01 (sample SAMN16246548, study PRJNA631951) | gut metagenome | biome: gut microbiome; feature: rumen; material: fiber-attached | host: Bos | place: Iran: Karaj | collected 2018-10
TCTTGATTGAAATAGTAAATTGTCTTCATTATTATTAGTATCTTTCATATTATATAGATTAATTGATTGTACTATATTTGAATCATTAATTAGACTATTTTTTTTATTTGAAATTACTTTTTTATCTTCAAAATTATTATTCATACTAATATCATTATTTATGTTATTATTTTCATTTTCATTATTATTAGGAATGATATCATTTGTTTCATATATGTTGAAATTTGATAGTTTTAATTGACTTTGGTAATTTTCATTTTTCATTGAATGATTAGCATTTAATTGATCTTTATTATCTTTTCCACTCAAATCTTCGTTCTCATTATTATTTTCTTCATATTTAGTATCATTCAGATCTATTGTTTTACTTTCAAAAAGAAAATTTGTATTATTAGCTTGTTCATTTTTATTTTTCAAAAACACTATACTACTGTCTACTAGATTTGAATCTTTTATATTAAAAGGTTTTGTAATATTTTTTTCTTCATTATTTTCTTCTTTTTCTTCTTCTAGATGTGACTCTTTTATATCAAACAATTCTTTATTTTTTTCTTCTTCTTTATTTTCTTTTTTTATTTCTTCTTTTATTTCTTCTAGATGTGAATCTTTTATATTAAACAAATTTTTTTTTTTTTCTTCTTTTTTTTCTTCTTTTATTTCTTCTAGATGTGAATCTTTTATATCAAACAATTGTTTATTTTTTTTTTCTTCTATTTTTTCTTCTTTTTTTTCTTCTTTATTTTCTACTTTTTTTTCTTCTTCTTTTTGTTGATTTCTAATATTCATCATTCTCTCAAAATAAGTCATATTAGGTTTGTCATAAATAATTTTAAGTTGTTTAAAATATTTTAAATTTTCTTTATTTTTTTTCTTTAAACATTCCTTCAAGAATTTTGAACGATTTTCTTTAATTTGAAGATTATTAAATATTTCTTCAACCTTTTTTTTCACTAAGTCTGTAAATTCATCAAAAATCTTTGTTTTTTCAACTCCATCTTTAAAATATCTATCGCAATTTTCATCAATGAATTTTTTCATTGAACTACGAAATTCTTCACTTTTAATCTTTTCAGCGAATTTATCATAATTTGACATTTTTTTATAAATTAATTTCTCAATCTTAATTAAATATAAAAAAAAATAATGAATTATTTATTTTTCTTTATATCATTTATCATTTCACTTCTTTTTTTAGCTCTTTTTAATTCTTGTTGTTCAAGTGCTTCTAATCTTCTTTTTTTATCTTCTTCTTCAGACTGTCCTTCGTTTATAAATCTGTTTGGATTTGTCATATTTCTTTTTTTAGCTTCGTTTTCAATAATTTTAACAATTTGATAATTTCGATTCACCATTATTTTTTTAAAATAATTATAATCATTATAATTAACAATTTGCTCAAAATAACGTTTATAATTTGCATCTTTAATTCCTTTTTCTCTGATTAATACAAAATCATTTTCAGTAATTTTTAATTCTTCGTATATTTTAGATAAAAGACTTTTTATTAGCTCTTTAAATTGTTCGTGATAATCCAACATTTCTTTTGTAACTTCATCGGTATCTATAAAATACATACAATATTGATCAATAAAATCTTTTATAGGAAGCCTAAAATCAGGTCCTGATAATTTTTGACAAACACCTTTATAAGCTTTTTCCATTTTTTCATTTTCCATTTTTAAGTATTAAAAAAATATAATAGTAAAGCATTTAAAAAAAACAAGAAAAAAAAATTTTTTTAAAGAAAATTTATTTTCTTTGATAAAAAAAAACAAAAAAAAACCTTTTTCACTTACAGCACTTTTTTTTTTTTTCATCTTTTAAATTCTCTTTGTCATTATTAACTAAAATTTGATTTTTCTCTTTCAATTTTTTATTTCTTTTCATTTTATTATGATAAATTTCTAAAGCAAGCATAGAAAAAATTTCATCAATATTAGTACCATCTAAAGCACTAACTTCAAGATAAATACCATTATATTTTTGAGCAAGTTCTCTTCCTTCATTATTACTAACACATTTATTAGGAAGATCCATTTTATTACCAACTAATATAATAGTTGGATTATTTTCTGCAAAATCATTTAATTCTTTAAACCATTCTTCTGCTTTTTCAAAAGTTTCTTTTCTTGTACAATCAAATGTTATTACTGCTCCATCAGCTCCTCTATAAAATATTGGAGTTAATGCATGATATTTTTCCTCTCCTGCTGTATCCCATATATTTATTTCAAAGGTTATGTTATTCATTGAAACTATTTTTTTGAAACAATTTGTATTTACTGTTCTTTCTTCCACTTTTATAAATTTACCCTGTATATAACGAAGAAGGATAGATGTTTTTCCTACCATACCTTTTTATTTTTGTTTTTTATATATATTTTTATGTTTTTATTTACTTTCTCCGATTATTACAATTTTGTAGTTGGTTGATATCATTTTTTTTGCTTTTTTGAATTTTTTTTATTTTATGTGATTTAAATAAATATTGTTATGTAAAATTGATTAAAATTCAAAAGTTTGATTTATATATTCATTTAAAGAATAATTATTTCAAAATTATCTTCAAATAAAAAATATAAAAAAAGAAAAGAAATGTAATATAATTAAAGAAGAAAATAATTATAATGAAAATATGAAAAAGATATTTTAATTGATGAAGGAGAATTTCTTTTTGATAATTATTAAATTAAAATAAAAAAACTAAGAATTATAGTATTAAAAGATAAAAACATAATTAAATTAATGTGTCATTAATATTTATATTAAAATTATATATATAAGATAAAAAAACAAAAATAATTAATGAAAAAAATTAATTATTGATGAGTAAAATTAACATCAGCTTTCTTTTGTCTTAAACTTCCTCCTTTACTCATACTACTTCTTCTTCTTCCTCTTGAAATAATAGAATTTTCTTTATGACCTTTAATATCACCATTTATTTTAATTTTTCCATGATTATCATCAAATATATGATTACTATTATCATTAATATGATTATAATTATTATTATTATTATTTTTTCTTTCAAAAACACTAACTTCATTTTTTTCAATTAATTTCATTCCTGAATTAGAAAGTCCATTTCCACCAATTAAATCATCAATATTTGCAACTTTATTATCTTTAGAAGCTTTATCTAAAATTCTTTGAATAAATTCATCTATAGGAATTAATTTAATAATTACACATAATACAAAAGTCAAAGCAGAAAATCCAATACAAATTCCCCATTGATTCCAAGTTAATCCCCTTTCAGTAACTTTAAATGCTTCCTTTCCAAATTGAATTAATATAACTTGTAAACTTAATTCACAAATAGTAATTAAAGGAAAGAAAAAATTCTTTTCAATTCTAATAAAAATATTAAATTGGTCATTAATAACTCTGCAATTAAGTTGATTAAATAAAGTATAAATAACAAATATATTAAAGACTATAGTCATATGAGTTGAAGCTCCATTAACATTAACAAAATGATCAAAAGCAACATTTAAATCTTGTCTATCAGCATAACCTCCACATTCAATTTCTGTCATTCCAGGTAATAATTTATCAGAATTATCCCATTTTGTAATTGTGCCATATATTATACGATGATCAGGAGTATGACCTGGCATTTTACCATAACATTGTTTAATTATTAAATTTTCTGCTAATCTAACTGGATCGTCTTCTTCAATAAAGTGAGGAGCATATAAATATAAAAATAATAATAATCCTAATTGAAATAATGATTGAATTAATATATGTTTCCACATTTTACCATTTATTATACTTTCATCTTTTTTTGTTGGATTTCTATTTAATAAATCTTCATAAGGAGGTTCCGTTGCTAAAGCAAGTGAACCTAAAGAATCCATAATTAAATTTATCCATAACATTTGAATAGTAGTTAAAGGAGTTTCATTACCAATACAAGCACAAGTAAAAACAAGTAAACAAGCACAGAAATTAACAGTTAATTGAAATTGAAGAAATTTCCTAATATTATCATAAATATTCCTCCCATAAATAATAGCAACTACTAAAGAAGAAAAATTATTATCCATTATAATAATATCACTTGCTTCTTTTGCAATATCAGTTCCAGCGAACATAGCAAAACCAACATCACTTTTACTTAAAGCAGGCGCATCATTAGTTCCATCTCCAGTAACAGCAACGATTTTCTCTAATTCTCTTAAACCAAGAACTAAAGCATATTTATGTATTGGTTGACTTCTTGCCATAACTTTTAAATTTCTAGTTAATTCAATAAATCTAATTTTATCTTTTATAGTATCACATTTAATATCTCTTTTAGGTTGTCCTGTTTTTTTTGATATTTGTTCTGCTTCTGCTTGAGTTTTTGGACATTTACATATATTAGTTTCTTCACCACAAGTTTTACAAATTAAACCTCCAATTGCAATATAAAAGGTATTTCCTGTTATTGCTTTTGGTTTATTATTCATTATATTTTTAATATGTTCTTCTCTCTTTTCTGGAATATTTGAATTGTCTGGATCTTCTTCAACATCATTTGGTGTTATATTTTCTAAATTAACTTCATTACCTAATATATTACAATCTTTTGCTATTGCAGTTGCTGTTACAATATTATCTCCGGTTACCATTATTACATTCACTCTTGCTTTTTGACATTTTAAAACAGCTTCTTTTACTCCATTTCTTAGTGAATCTCTTATTCCTACAACTGCTACAAATACTAATTCTTTTTGATCTATGTTAGAATTTTCATTTTCTGCATTATCATATTCTTCTTTTGATATATCTTTATAACATATATATAATGAACGTAACATTTGCTTGTTGAATTTATTTATTTTATCTTTTATTAATGTTAATTGTTGATCTCCTAACTGTCTTTTATCTCCTATATCAGGATCTAAATAATATTTACATATATTTTTTACATTTTCTGCTCCTCCTTTTGTAAATAAACGATATTGAGTTGGGAAATTGGAATTTGATACAAAAGTTGTCATTCTTTTTCTTTTAGAATCAAATGGAATTTGTTTATAATATTTTTTATCACCTATATATTTTTTCCTTTCGGGATTTATAGGAGTTTTAAATCTATATAAAAAATCTATAAATGCATTATCTGTTTTATTTTTAGTTTCACATTCTTCAGTATCTCCGTTTATATTAGGTTTATCTAATTGATTAATTGTTCCATCAATATTCAATGCAATAGATATTTTTAATATATCCCAATAATATTCATTTTTAAAATAATTCATATGATCTTCTCTCATTTTTTTTTCTGTTGTTAAATGTCCTGGATGTTCTAAATTACCTACATTTTCAATATCTAAAGTTTCCTTTAATACAATTTCATTTTTGGCAGTTAATACTTTAAAAACATTCATTTCATTTTTAGTTAAAGTACCTGTTTTATCAGTACAAATATAATTAGCTCCTCCCATAGTTTCACAAGCATGCATTTTCCTAACTAAATTTTGTTTATCCATTAACTTTTTAATAGAAAAAGCCAAACTTAAAGTAACAGCAAGAGGTAAACCTTCAGGAATAGCAACAACAATGATAGAAACACAAAGCATAATAATATCTAAAATATTTCTATTAATTTTCTTTTTAGGATTAGTTAACTTGGCATTAACAATACTCATAATTTTCTTATCAAATTTTTTTTCTAAATTATTCATAAGATAAGATCCTAAAAAAGATTGTAAACCACTTTCAGCATTATATTCTTTATTATTATTAACATAATCAACTCCAAATCTAATAAATAAAGCAATTAAAGTAATTCCACCAGCGCCCATTCCAAAATAACCTATTTTTTCAGCAATATTTTCTAATTTTTGTTCTAAAGGAGTTTGACTATTTTCTTGAGCATTATCAACTGTTCTTCTAATAATACCTTTTTGACTATGATCACCAACAGCAATAACAATAGCACTTCCAGTACCTTCAACACAATTAGTACCACTTAATAGAAGTGGAGAAGGAGGTTTTTTATTCTTATTTTTCTTCTCAATACATTTTTCATATATTTCCTTATTTAAATTCTCACTTTCACCAGTTAAAGCGCTTTCATCCATTTTAATTCCGTTTCCATCAACTAATAATAAATCAGCAGGCATAATATCCCCGATCATAATATGAATCAAATCACCTACTAATAAATCATCACTAGATAAATTAATAGAATTTCCATTTCTAATAACTGTATATTTAGTTCCTTCATTTTGAATATCATTTAATTCATGAAATTTAGTTTCTTTCTGATAATTAGTAATAGAACCTACTAAAGTAACAACTAAAATAGCAAATATTATGCTTAAACCATCAATCCAATCTTTACTTGGATCTTCTCCTAAAGTTGCACCTAAAATAATTTGAACAAGTGCAGCTATGATTAATATTCTTACCATTAAATCTTCCAATGCTTCCCAAACATAAGAACAAAAAGGAGGAACTGGTTCAATAAAAACTTTATTTGAACCAAAATCATTTATTCTATCTTCTACCGATGAAATTCCTGTTTTAGATGATGTTTTTAATTTTTTTAATATTTCTTCTATTCCTCCTAATTTTGATATTAATTGTAAATCTCGATAATCTGAGCCTCTCTCCTTATATGCTGACATTAAGTCTTCTAATGTACGAACGTTTATTAAAAATGAACCACTTTGACTTATGTCGTTTTGAAGGTTCTGATTTTCAATGTTCTGTTGAAGAGATATTTCTTCTATTTTATTTTCTTGGTTTTTTCCAGCGATTTCAACATGCTCTATTTCCATAATTTTTATTTATTTTATTTAATGTTATTTTGTTTTTTTTATTTTTATTTTAATCACTATAATATTTTAAAATTTTTAAAATATTACAAATGTGAGATTTATTTATAAGTTTTGACCTTTTTGATGAAAAAAATTTTAATATTTATATTATCCTTATCATTATAAAATTTAAATCTGAAACTTCAATTCTTTAATTTAAATAGTTATTTCTTGAAATAAACAATTATTTTAATCTATAGTAAATTATATTGAGCATAATAATTTTATTAGATTTACTCTTTTTATTTTACCTTCATCTTTATAATTTATAGTATATTTAAAGATTAAATAAGTTTCTATTATTCTTGATTTAATTATAACTTTCTTTAATCTTTCATCTATCAAATATTTTTATACTTTTTTTTTCTTATTATAAAATATATTATATTTTAACAGTTTTAAGAAAGAATTTTGGATTTTCATTTCCTTCAATCAAAAGTCGTTGAACATCAAAATATCTTTAATATATAATTGTTTTCCTCAAATATTTTCATCACTAAATTTTTCCATATTAAAATAAAATTATAATTTAAATTTTCAATATAATCATATCATTCATAAATATAAATAAAAAAATATAAAAAATCCCAAAATAAAATTTAAATTTTTAAATAAATCCAAAAAATATAAAATAAAAAAAGTAAATAAAAAAAAAAAATGACATCTCCTCAAGATTTATCAAAACGTTTAGAAGAAATAAAAAAGCGAACACCAAATAAAACATGTTTCGACTGTGATGAAAAGGGTACAACATATGTAGCAATGGATTTCGGAACATTTGTATGTTCTCGTTGTGCTGGTCTTCTTCGAGAAATAAATTATAAAGTAAAAGGAACTGGAGTAAGTATTTTTAAAGAAAAAGAAATTGATTTTTTAGATAAAATGGGAAATGAAAATGCAAAAAAAATTTGGATGGGAAAATTCAAAGAAAATTCTGATAGAAAACCTGATTCTAAGAATTCAGAAGAATTAAAAAGATTTTTAATTAGTAAATATAAAGATAAAAGATATTATAAGAAACCTAAAAAAAATAAAAATGATGATGATGATGAAGATGTAAATGAAGACAAAAAGAAAAAAAATAAAAAAAAAAAAGACGAAAGTGATAGTGACAGTGATAGTGAAAGTGAAGAAGAAAAAAACAATAAAAAAAAGAAAAAAAAAAAAGATGAAAGTTCTTCTTCTTCTTCTGAAAGTGATAGAGAAGAAGAAGAAGAAGAAGAAGAAAAAGAAAGTAAAAAAAATAAGAAAGATAAAAAAAAGAAAGATGAAGAAATAAAAGATGAAGAAAAGAAAAAAATTTCAAAAATTTCTATTAAAAAACCAACTGAGAGTAAAAAAGTAGAAAAAAAAGAACAAGACAAAAAAGATAAAAAAGACAAAGATAATAAAGATAAAAAAAAGAAAAAGAAGAAAACTAATGATAAAAAAGATAATATTGATGATTTTGAATTTAATGATTCAAATAACAATAATAATAATAATAATAATATAAATCAAAGTCAAAACTTAAATACAGGTTGGGATAATATATGGTCAAATACTTCAAATACAAATAATAATAATAATAATAATCAAAATAATCAAAATAATAATAATCCATTTAATTTTGATTTTACTTCAACAACACCTTCAAATAATCAAAATACTAATATTAATAATAATATGCCTGGAATGGTAAATTTAATGCAACAACCTCAAAATCAAATCCCTCAACAACCAAATCAAGATCAGAAAATTAATCAATTAGAAAATGCTTTAAATTCATTAAATTTTTCTCAAAATCAAAATCAAAGTAATCAATTTCAAAATAATAATAGTAATATAATGGGGATGATGAATATAGGAAATATGTTTAATAATATGGGAATGAATAATATGAATCCTCAACAACAAATGATGATGATGATGATGATGCAAAAAATGATGCAACAAGGTGGAATGAATAATATGAATAATATGAATATGATGAATAATAATATGGGAATGATAAATAATCAAATGAATGTAATGGGAAATAATATAATGAATAATCAAAATATGATGAATAATCAAAATATGATGAATAATCAAAATATGATGAATAATCAAAATATGATGAATAGTCAAAATATGATGAATAGTCAAAATATGATGAATAATCAAATGAATAATATTCAACAACAAACACAAAAACCTGATCCTTTTGCTGGTTTGACGCTAAATAATATGAATAAAACTGATAATAATAATTCAAATAATAATCCTTTTAATTTTATTTAACTAATATGTTAAATATAAAATAAAAATTTTAGCTATTAATTACATTAATAAATAATAATTATATTTAGAAATATAATTTTTTAAATAAATTTCAAAATAATTTTAACAATCTATTATTTCTCATTAAAACCTAAGTAAACAAATAAAGATATTAAAAACAAATTAACAAATTCAACATAAAAAAACCGGAAATCATTAAGAAATACAATAAATCTATATTTTCATTATGATATGAAAGTAAATATTCTGAATTTTAATTAGTCTATTTTTTTAAAATTATTTTTGAATGATTAAAAACCTAATCCTTAGCTAAAACTTTTGAGAAAAAATTAGTATACCCTGATATCTAAGATTGTTTTATTTAGATAAGATATATAATAACATTGTTAAATTAACTAAGTTATATTAATTTTTTCTATTTATTTGATTATAAATAAATTAAAAAATTTAAAAAAAAAGAAAATATTTTTACCAGAAATAATTATCGAAAATAAAAAACAATATTTAATAATAAAAGATTAAAAATAATGTTATAATTTATCTTAAATTATTATATGTCAAAAGTCCAAGTACAAACTCCTTTTCCTGCATTTCATGAAAGAAAAATAGAAAAATGAATTATTGATTAACTTCATTGAAATAAAGGAGAGTTACAAAATTAAAATATGATATTATTAAAGAAAACTTTAAAATTCCAAATGATTTTAACCACATTTACAAATAATAACAATGATGGAGTTGATTTCCCAACTCAGAAACAGCACAATTTTAATAGGATTCAATAATAAATTCTTAGAAAAATATTAAATGATGATTTTTAATTTACTAATATCAATTAGATTAAGGTCCAATTATTTTGTTTAAATAATAAGTCTCTTCAACAAATGAAATAATTTATTTTTATTTATATTTCTTTATATTATAAAAAAACCTAATTTTGATGAATATAATTATATTCTTTGGAAAGAAGAAAGTTATAAATATGTAGAATAAACTGATCATCCTTTATGTATCCTATTGATAATTTCGGTATTTTTGTTTAAAAAAACAGAAAAGAAAGTAACAGTGAAATTAATTTTAAAGATTGAAAAAACGGTCATCAAACTATTATAAAAATAGTTTCTGAGTTAAATTATTTATTTTTTAGGAGCTATTGAAAATGATTTTAAATTTTAAGTAATAAGAAAGGAAATTATTTGTGACAGATTGAAATTATCAGTGAAAGTTATTGGGATATTAGGAAGAATATTAATATTTCAGATTTTCATATTTTATCAAAATAAAAGGATACCTATTTTCAGATTCTTTAAAAAAACATAAAATCTGAAGAAATTCAAGTAAAAAGAGATGAAAAAAAAAAAAGCAATTAATTATTTAAAAAAAATGAATTTTCATCGATATTTTTTATTTTTATTAAAATTTTTTAAAAAGAATAAATATATTAACCAGAAACTAAAAAAAAATAATATTCAAAATAAAAAAAGAAAAAAATGATAGGTCTAAAAAACAGAAAGAAAAAAATGGAAGAAGAAACAAATGAAGAAAAAGAGAGATATTCTGCAGGAAAAATTCAATTTAAAAAAGAACTACCAGAATTAAATAATTTATCGAAAAACGTTCCTCAAGCAAAATTATTAAAAAATGATGATCCAAATAATTTCATGTCATTTAGAGTAGAATATACTCCAGAAAAAGATTCATTATGGTATGGAGGAAAATATGTATTTTCATTTACAGTTCCAGATTCATATCCATTTAATCCACCAAAAGTATTATGTGAAACAAAAATTTATCATCCAAATATAGATTTTGATGGTAATGTTTGTTTAAATATTTTAAAAGAAGATTGGAAACCTACTATGAATGTCATGTTATCTATTGCTGGAGTTTATTATTTATTTACTGATCCTAACCCCAATGATCCACTTAATCATGATGCTGCTAATATTATGAGAGATAGTATGGATAATTTTAAACAAAATGTTCAAAGAACTTTAAGAGGTGGATACTGCTTTGGACAAAATTTCCCTTATTTTCATAAAAAATAATATATTTTTTTATTCAATGATTTTTCAAAAATTTTATTAAAATAATTTCTATTTTACTTTTTTTTAACTTTTTTTTTGGGATTTTTAAAAATTTTTTTATTATTGTTTGAATTCAATATAATTTGTTTTTTTTTGTTTTTTAAATAAAGGTATATTTCTTTATATTTTTTTAATGGGGTGCAGAGAAAATATTCCTAAGTTACCTTTGGTTGAAAGAGTTAATACCTTATTAGAACCTTGGTGAATTGGAAGTGAGGACGCTTATTTATATTATAATAATAAAAGGGAATTAATTGAAACTCCAAGAAAAAGTAATCAAAACATTAATTAAAATGATAATTATAAATAAAAAGAAAAGTCAAAATAAATAATGGTTATAATATTATTTTGGAAGATTAAACAGAAAAAATTAAATAATTCTAAAAGAAAATAAAAGAGAAGGAATTTTAAAAATAAAAGGAAAAATAAAATAAATTCAAGCCAAAATGATAATAATAATGATGTGATAATGATAATGATGATAATGATAATAGTAGAAATAATGATAGAAACAATAATTTAGATGTTGATATGAAGGAAATATTGATGAAAATAATATACTCTAATAAATAATAATAATTATATAAATAATATAAAAAACTTCAAACAAATTAAAATATAGAAGTATATAAATAATAGATACTCATAATTTAGGATTAACATATTTGATATATTTAAAAAAAACATATCAATTAAATTCTTCTTCTATAGATAAAACAATAAAAATTTGGTCTTTAGAAAAAGATAATAAAAATTTTTATTTTTATTCAACTTCATATGGTCTTAAAAATTCTATTTTATATATCTTAATGAAATTTTATCTTTAAATATTTATGTTTTGATTCCTCTGATAAAACATTAAAATTATGGAATATTAAAAAAATTTAAAATGTGTTCAACTATTATAAAAAATGAAAATAGTGTTTTCATATGTTCAAGTAAAAATAGTTATGAAACTTTAATTTTTAGTGGAGGAAATGATAAAAAAATAATTATATGGGAAATTGGATGTCAATATAAGTTTTTTCCAAAAAAATTTTTTAATAGATAATAAAAAAGAACAATTACTATATTATATATAGAAAAATTAAATTATTTCTGTTCTGGAAGAGATGATAAAATAATTAGAAATTGGGATTAAGAAAATATTTTAATTGTATTAAAATAATAGATTATATAAATTGTGATTAACAGTTTAAATTTTCAAAAAATAGATTATTATTTTCTTGTGAAAATGGTATTATTTTTTGTGAATATTATTATTAGAATCTCATTGGAAGAGTTTAATTTTCTTTCAATATATGTTTTTATTTATATCGATATTAATAAATTTTTAATTATAGCTAGCAGTGAGAACAAAGGGAGATCTGGAAAATTGGGACTCAGGAAATAATAGTTTTAAAAGATCATTTAAAACCTTTAATAGGAATTATTCCTTTAATTAATTAAAATGGGAATTATGGATAAAACAATTAAAATTTGGATGAATTATTAGAACTTATTTTTCCATTTTTTCCTTTAATTTTTATTTTTATATATTAATAAATCTATTATAGTTAGTATAAGGAATTATTAATTTTAAATTTATTTTATATTAATATTTTTAAATTATTATTATCAATTATTTGATCTTTAATACAAATTAATTAAAAAAAATTAAATAATTATTTATATAAATGAGTCATTATCGTCCTTTGAATTTCCGTTTAAAAGAAAGAATATATGAAAATGATGATAAATCAATAGTAATATTCAAAACAAGAAAAAAACAAACAATAAAATATATTGCCGTAAAAACATATGTTAAAAAAAGCTATCAAGATAATTATAATATAGAATATGAAATCCTAAAGGACATAAATTTTCCATCAATAATAAAAGTTCTTGGATACGCAGAAGATAAATATAATTATTATATGGAAATGGAATTTTGTGCTAGTGGAAATTTATCAACTTTAATGCGGAAAAACAAATCAAACTTATATTTAGAAAAAGTAATTAAAATGGTGAGTACTCAATTATTACTAGGATTAAAAACATTACATGAAAATGGAATAATTCATTGCAATTTAAAACCAAGTAATATATTATTAGATGAATTTGGGAATGTTAAAATATGTGATTTTAAAAGGACTTTAAAAGTTAAAGAAATGTCAATTGAGGATATAAAAAAAACAAAAACTTCAATGACTCCATGTTACACTGCTCCTGAAATATTTACTGAAAATGGAATATATTCTTTTAAAAGTGATTTATGGGCTTTAGGTTGTATTATGTATGAAATGGCTGTAGGACAAGTTCCATTTATTGATGAATCAGTTAATAAATTAGTTAATAAAATTGTGAATGAAGAAGTTGATTTTACAAAAAATCAATTACAAAATTATTCAGAACAATTTATTGAAGTTATTAAACAATTATTAGAAAAAAACCCAGATAATAGAAGTTCATGGGGTAAAATTGAAAAATATGCTTTTTGGGATATTGATCAATCAAATAATAATAATACTAATTTTAATTCTTCATTACTTAATGAAACTAAAGATAATTCACTAGTATATTCTTTAAATTCAGCAATTGAAAATGCAAATATAAATACAAATAAAATAAATATAACAGCTAAAGAAGATGAAGATTATAGTTCAAATAAAAATAATAATGGAGATGCAGATAACGCAGACCAAGAATTTAAATTTGAAAAAAAAACTTCTGTAATGAACACAACAAAAGAAGATGAAATCAACAAATCATCTAAATTTAATAATATTAATACTAATCTTTTAAGTGGAATGTCAATAAGTTTGATAGTAAGTAAAATTATTGATAAAAGAGATAAAAGAACAGCAATTGATCTTGTTCAAGATATAGCTCAATCAATGGCAAAAAATAAAGAATTACCTCCTATTCAAGAAATTATGTTCCATAGTTCTGATAGGTCTGTTAAACAAATTATAGGAAATGATATTATTGAACCTGTTGTTAAAGCCACTTATGATATTGAAAAATTAGAATTTTCACCTGTTTTTAAAATTGATAAAATTAAGAATTTATTGTTAAAAGATAAAATTAATGAATTTCAAATTTATCTTTCTAATATTTATCAATTAATGGATAATTATAATTTAAATAATCAACAAGATGAATTGTTAAATTTGTTAAATTATGTCCAAACTATTATTATGAATAAACATATTGCAAATAATTTAATAAATACTCCATTTACAGAATTATTAGTAAACTTTTTAGATATTAATAATGATAATATTAGAATCAGAACATGTAATATTATTGGATATTTAGTACGTTATGCAACAAATATAGAAATTCCATTAGATAAATATAATTTAACTCAAAAATTAATATCATTTATTTCAGATAATAATAATATAAATTTAAAAAGAAAAGCTATATCAACTTTAGGAGAATATTTATTTTTTCTAGCAACTCAAGTTGAAGGAGAAGAAAATCAAACAGAATGGAATATTTCAAAAGAAGCTCTTTCTATTTTTTTAGTTGCTTTAAATAATAGTGATGAAAAAGTGAAATTTTATGCTTTAAAAACTATTGAAAATATAAGTTGTAAAACAACAATTTCTAAAACTTATTTTGCTTCAAATGATGATTATATTAATAAAATTATTGATATTTATAATGAAAATTGCGAAAATCCTGAAATTCATACTAGTGCTTTAAGTGCATGTTCTCATTTAATTAGACATGAAAATTCTTTATTAAAAATATTTTTAAATAAAATTGATACTCTCAATATTATATTAGAAAAAGAAACTCAAAAAAATCAGCAATTTGTTATTAATTGTTTATTATTTGGAATTGTATACAATGAAAAAAATGTTGAATATTTAAAAATAGATGATTTAATTCCAGAATGTATTAATTTATTAGAAAGTGCTAATAGTATTATTAAAACTAAAATTATATTATTATTTTCTCTTATTTTCAAGAAAGATGAAGTTATCATTCAATATGGTGAAAAAGTTTTTGAATTAATGTTAAAATTAAGAAAAGAAAGGCAACAGTTTTATTATTATGTTAAAATCTTTGAAGACCATTTAATAAAATATTGTAATGACATTATAAAATACTTCGAATCAATTAGTAATGATAAAAAAAAATCAAAAGAAGTAATTTCTTTATTAGATGCTTTTAATATAATTGCTCCATATCAAAAAGTTTCTTTTGCTTTATTTAAAACAGATTTTTTGAATGCTTTAATAAATATTATTAATGATAATATATCAAATCCAGATGATGACTTAATAACAAAAACTTTCGATTTAATTAAAGCTTTCAGTGAAAATCCATTTAGTGTAGAAAAAAATAGTAATTTTATAATAAAGAAAATATTTGTGAGAATATTAGAATTAACATTAAAATTAAATGATAATTATAAAAGATTTCCTTTAAATATATGTGCAAATATTTTGACTGTAATTTTAGATGACGATAAATTATATTCATCTACAA
>JAEEGL010730844.1_pt1 | contig 15652 bp, 4 predicted proteins | sample 9134231 | NCBI WGS metagenome assembly JAEEGL01 (sample SAMN16246548, study PRJNA631951) | gut metagenome | biome: gut microbiome; feature: rumen; material: fiber-attached | host: Bos | place: Iran: Karaj | collected 2018-10
GATTGAGTTCCCTAAGGTTAAGCTGCAGAACGTAAAAGCCTTCAGTTCGTTCGCAATGTACACAGAGGGTTCTTTGTGGTTCATTCCTACGGACGTTTCGGGTTCAGACATTAAGAGTTTGATACCTCAGATAGCAATTGGATTCAGAACGAATATCTTCTAGGCAAAGGAGTCATGATGTTTGGAAGAAAATTAAAAATACTATCGTTAGCAGTTTCCTTTCTCCTTCTCTGCGGCAATCTTTTTGCCGTGGAGGAGTATGTAAGTGAAATTTATAAGCAGATTGACGCCTGCTTTTCTTCTCAGGATGAAGAAAAACTGGACAGCCTGCTTTCGAAAAATGCCAATGATAAGTCATATTATCTGATTGAAAATTACACACAGAAGAAAATTCGACGTCTGATTGTAAATAATGACTACGATTTTGCCATGTCGGCAATTCTGGTAGTTATTGAAAACAATCTGGACAACGAAGAAGCCGTAGAAATGTACAGCGTAATTTCAGAGGCCTATGAAATTCAGCGTAAGCACGAAGCAGAGCTTGAGCGCCAGAGAGAACTTGAGCTTGCAAGAATCCAGCTTGAAAAAGAAAAGCAGCGCGGAAACGTTGAAAAGGAATATATTTCGGCAAGCAAAACTTCCGGCGGTTCTGTATACGTAGCAGGAAAAGAAACAAAGCTTACAAGTACAAACTGGAAATTCAAGCTTGGCCTTGTAGATTTGCTTTTCCTGTCTGAAAATTCAAATGATATAAATACCTTCCATTACGGTGTTTCTGCAGATTTTGACTATAAGTATACAATGGAAAACAGGAGCATACTTGGAGCCGATGCCTTTATTGGTGCCCAGTTCCTTGCCTTTGCAGATGAGGAAAAACTGGTTCCTGTACTTGCAGACGCTGAGGCAGCTGTAAAATACGCCTTTGGAAAGTTTTCTCAAAATCTATTTATTCGTCTTGGATTTAATGCTATTATAACCGGTAAATCAGATGATGCACCTCTTACAAAGAATGTATTAGGTACTTTATATTCTCCTCTTGTAGGAGTAAAAGTTGAACAGTTCCCGTTAGGTCCTGTAAAGCTGGATCTTGGAGTAGACTGGCTTGCCGGACATCTCTTTGCAAAGGATGTTAAATTTGCAGGAGGGGCTGCAGCAAATGTTGCAATACCATTTGCAGAATTGGAAAAAGTTAAGTTAAACCTGAATGTCGGGGTAAAGGATAAGTTCTTCCTCAAAGAAGAAGGACTTGAAAACAGAGCGAGCGTAATTTTGGCTATTGGAGTGGAAAATGTTATTAGGTAAGCTTAAAAGAATTATTATTACATTATTAGTGGTTTTCCTCGCAGCACAGCTGTTTGCGGCAACTACAGATCTGGCTGTTCGCTTTCTTGATAAGGCAAATGAGGCCTACGAAGACGGAAACATTGAAGATGCCTACAAATATGTAAACCAGGCACTTGCAGTAGCAAAGGATGAAGATTCTCAGACAAACGTTCTGTATTTTGCACAGACAGTTTATAAACAGAAGCTTCAGAACCTCCAGCAGAAGTATGATGATATGGCACTTATCGATATCAAAATGAATCTCGAAAAGTACACTAACATTGAAAATACTACTATTAAGAAGCTTGTAAAGCAGATTGAACAGGATCAGGAAAATAAAGAAAAGGCAGCTCATAAGGCCGAAACTGCACAGCAGCGAAAGGTTGAACAGGAGCGTTTTGAGGCTCAGCAGGAATCCTGGGATGCTCAGACTAAAGCATTTGAAGAGCTGGCTGCTTCAACAAAAGAGCAGACAGACGCTTATGCTCAGACTGCAGAAGCTCAAAAGCAGAGCAACAAAGAAATGAAGGAAGCCTTTGAAAATCTTGGAACCTCGTTCTCTGAAAATGCAAAAGAGACAAAGCGTTCTACCCGTGTTCTGGTTTTCTCAATTCTTGGTATTGCAGTTTTCCTTGTATTCCTTGTTTTCCTGATTATTTTAATCATCAGAAGGGCTGCAAAGGCAAATCAGATTCAGCAGGAGCAGTATGCACAGGCCTTCAAGCTTCTTGCTCAGAATCAGAGTCAGACAAACCGCCTTATGCTTGGTGGTGTAACAGATATTTATGGTGGAAATCCTTCACTTAGAATTGCGGGTTCTTCTACCTGGGCACCGGCACAGGCTTTACCGGATGTAACCTTCTCAGAAGAGGATGAGGAAGAGCTTAAGCAGCTTGCAGTTAAGTGTGAAGAAATTGGTCAGCAGATTGATAATGTTACTGGCCGTAAAAATAACTCAAAGAACGTTTCAGAGCTTGTATATAAGCTTTCTATTCAGCTTGGACTTCCACAGGGCATGGCAATGCTTAACTTCTGTGCCGCTATGATTTACGATGCAGGCTTCCTTGCAATTGACCCGGATCTTCTTGTAGCAACACAGCTTACAGAGGAAGAAAAGGCTGCCATGAAGGAACACGTTAATCTTGCAGAAAAGCATCTTGATTTTGTTCCAAAGAAGTACTGGAGCGTTTTCGAGGATGCAGCAACAAAGCACCACGAAAATATAGACGGTTCAGGTTACCCACAGGGGCTCGAGGGAGATTCAATTCCTCAGATTGCCCGCCTTATTCGTGTAGCAGAAAGCTATGTTTCACTTTCAAGTAAACGAAGCTACCGCGGCGCAATGGATAAGGAAACAGCCGTTAATACACTTAAAGAGCAGCCAGGCTTCTACGACCAGGAAGTAGTTGAGGCCCTGGACAAGATAGTTTAGTTTTAAGCAAATTCTGCCGATAAAGAGAGTATGAAAAAATCTTTTTTTGTACTCTCTTTGTTTTTTTTAACAGCGCTTGCTTTTTCCGATGAAGTAAAGCCCCTATACCGCCTCCCCGAAAAGAATCCTGTAAGTGCACAGGAAGGCGAAAACGAATCAGAAGTATTTCTTGTAGGCTCAGACAACGGACTTTTCCGCGTAACCAATAGAAACTCCGCCATACCCCTTTGGACAGAAGGCCGCGTAGACCAGTTTTTGCGCATAAATAGCGGCTGGCTTATGCGCACACAAAAGGGTATTTATTACTCTGCCGACCTCAAGCGTTTTGAAGAACGCGACAGCGGACTTCCTTTTCTTACAATCAAAACTTTTAAAGAGGGCCAGAAAACCCTTTCCCTTCAGATACAGGAGCTTAAAGACCTCTGTGTAAATCCGGTAAATAATAACGAAGTAGTAACTGCAACAAAAGACAGTGTATATTATAGCAGCGACGGAGGGCTCTCCTGGAAAGACCTTGGCTCTATGAGTAAAAACTCTCCGGGCATTAAGGCAGTTGCCGTTGCCACCCTGGAAGGGCAGACTGTCGTATTTATGGCCCATCCTATTTTCGGACTTTCTTATATTCTGCCGGATAAGCAAAAACCAGTCTGGAATGATATAGATGCCGGTTTTGAAAAAATGCCGTCCCTTACTTCGCCTGATGAAATTGCAGACATTCTTCCGGTTATCCGCACAAATGCAGACGGCTCTTATTATACGGAAATTTATATTTCGCAGACTTATATGCCGCGAATCTACCGCCTCAACTGGCAGGAAAAACAGGCTGAGCTTATTTTTACCGGCTCTGAACCAACCGATGTTACAGACGGTCTTACAACAATAGACAATGTTTTGCTTTATACAAAGCTCGAAGGTTTTGGTGCAATAGACCTGGATTCCCTTCAGAGCCCTGGAACTCCAAGTCAGGAGCGCGACTGGCACGAAGCCTTTAGCGCCGTACCGGGAATGATTAACACAGCCTGGGTGCCTCAGTCTCGCAGCGGCTTTGCGCGGGGACTTCAGCTCAACGAGCTCTGGCTTCTTTATCCGGGAACAGTTAATTCTCCATACGCCGAAATTGCGAACGGACGCAAGGCCATTTACGCTTCTGCCTATCAGTGCAGCTTCCCCGAGGGTGTAGCAAAATTCAAGAAAATCATAAAAGACAGAAATATGAATGCCATGGTCATTGATATGAAGGACGACTATGGCTTCCTCCGCTACGATTCTCATGATCCGCTGGTCCTTGAAAAGTGTACTACTTCAGGTTACGCAATCAAAGACCTGGATAAGTTCATCAAGGAATTCAAAAACGAAAATATATATCTGGTTGCCCGCATAGTAACTTTTAAAGACCGTTCCCTTGCAAAATATCAGAATGGTAAATATGCAGTGTGGGATAAAAAGCTCAACAAGGCCTGGACAGGAATTAAAGGTTACGATGATGTAGTAGACGAAAATGGAGAAGCAACCGGCAGCAAAGAAACAAGCTATTACGATGAGCAGTGGGTAGACCCCTATTCAGAAGAGGTGTGGGAATACAATGTTGCCGTTGCCCGTGAATTAGTTGCCCGCGGCTTTGACGAAATTCAGTTTGACTATATCCGCTTCCCAACCGACGGTCTCAATCTCTACAACGCTCAGTACCGCTGGCAGGACAAGGGAATGGACAAGGAATCTGCCCTGATTTCCTTTTTAAAATATGCCCGTGCAAATATTCAGGCTCCGATAGGAATTGATATTTATGGTGCAAACGGCTGGTACCGCTCCGGCACCCGTACAGGCCAGGATGCAGAAATGCTTGCAGAATATGTTGATGTAATTGGCCCAATGTTCTACCCAAGTCATTTTGAGCAGACCTTCTTAAATTATGCGCCGGTTGCAGACCGCACCTACCGCATATATTATTACGGCTCTTTCCGCAATACAGTGCTCTGCCGTAACCGCGCAATTATCCGCCCATGGGTTCAGTCCTTTTATTTGAATGTAAGCTACGATCGCCTTTATTATGATTCTGATTATATCAAGAAGCAGTTCTTTGGCGTCCGCGATGCTTTGGACCGTGGTTATATGTGCTGGAATAATTCCGGCGACTACAGCACAACTCCGCCAGACATAAGCCCAACCGAAGCCTTTATTGGAACTACTGCCGAAGCAAGCCGAGAATTCCGTAAGCCTGCAATCGGTGATAAAATGAAGCCTCTTTATGTTGATTCCGATGTTTCTGTACTGGACAGTATTTTGTATCCTTATGTTGAGGAAGAAACAAAAACAAGATTCCGTCCTTTCCTTAAGGTAATGCCGTAAAAGGCAGCTGCCAGCGCGAGGCTGATATGACTCCAAATCAGTACACCCCCGAAGAACCGATTACCTCAATTGCTACAGCGCTGGCTCCGGCCGCTCTGGGCATTGTGCGCCTTTCGGGTAAGGGCTGTATTGAGCTGGTGAGTAAAGTGTTTTCCCGCCCCAAGGCACTTTTAGAGGCTCCGGGAAACACACTCGTGTACGGCTGGCTACTTGATACCCCCGGCCGCATCGACGAGGTCATGCTGGCTGTTTATCGTGCCCCAAAATCCTTTACCGGCGAAGACATGGTAGAAATTTTCTGTCATGGTGGCCCGGCTGTTGTAATGGCGGTTCAAAATCTCATGTTAAAATCCGGCTTTCGCCAGGCAAATCGTGGAGAATACACCTTCCGCGCTTTTATAAACGGTAAAACAGACCTTACCCGGGCCGAAGCCGTAAAAGAAATCATAGATTCCCACACAGACGTTTCCCGTTCCCATGCTGCAGGCCGTCTTGCCGGCAGCCTTTTTGAGGAAATAGATTCAATCAAAAAGCTCATAATAGACACTCTGGCCGCCATCGAGGTAGAAATCGAATACCCCGAAGACGAAGAAACCATTGCTGATTCCTTTGATCGTGCCGACATAGAGCTGGCAGCCCGCCGCCTGCAGACACTTGCAGATTCCTGGAAGGGCGAAAAATTGTATCAGGACGGGGCCAGAGTAGTGCTTGCCGGCCGTACAAATGCCGGAAAATCTTCACTTTTCAACGCAATCTTAAAAGAGGAACGCGCAATTGTAAGCGATATAGAAGGTACAACCCGCGACTGGCTGGAAAGCTGGGCCAGCATAAATGGCATTCCCGTCCGCCTTTTTGACACTGCAGGCCTTCGCGAAACCTCTGACCTTATAGAAGCCCAGGGTGTAGAAATAAGCCGCAGCCTTGTTCATGATGCAGACCTGGTTTTGTACCTGATAGATGGGATTGTGGGAATGAACGACGAAGACCGCCAGTTTATAGAAAAATGCACTGAGCCCCTCATTGTGGTTTACACCAAAAGCGATAAAGGCGGGGTTTTAGGGGCAGAGCCCCTAGGAGAAGGGGTAGCGAGCAACGAAGTGCGAGCGCAGGGGGAGACTTCCCCCCTTACTGTAAAAATCTCCGCCAAAACCGGCGCCGGACTTTCAGGACTCTTTTCAAAAATCTTCGACCTTCTCACTTCAAACCTCGGTAGCGCTGGCACATCCGGTGACACTGCCGGCGCCGGCTTCACAGCAGCCTTTGCCGGCCATTCAAGCGAACGTCCTCAGGCTGGTCTCGGCTCTGCCCGTCAGAAGGAAGCTGTTTCTCAGGCCCTTGAAAGTGTTCGCCACGCCCTCATATCTGCCGACGACAATTATACACTGGACGCTGTAGTGCAGGATCTTGAAGATGCTCTCGATTCACTTGGCGAAGTAACCGGCGACGTAACTCCAGACGACGTTCTTTCCAGCATTTTCGCCAACTTCTGCGTAGGAAAATAAGAAAACAGCTTAACTGGCAAAATGTAACATGAAAAAAAAAATTTTTTGCTTTTTTAAAAATCTATGTTAAAATTAAAAGGATATTAGGTGAGGGGCTTTTAAGATTGTGCTTAAATTTCTGGCATTATTCTTAGAGGCCTTTTTTGTCGATAATTTAAAGTGTTGACGTCGGCCTTGAGCCGGAATTGTTGATTTTAAAAAGTTGCAGCTACTATCCGGATACAGGCAGACCCATCGAAAAAGTAATTGCGCTCTGGGAGCCGTGTATGAAAAAGTCAAACATCTTTTCTCTTTTTGGAATGGCATTTTTGTCATTTGGTCTTTTTGTTTCCTGCGAAATTGGACTTGGTTCGTCTGTCGATGTAGAAGCGCCTGACATCGAATTTTCAAAAGACACCGTAACAGCGGGTGCTGTAGTTCGCGATGCCTTTTCTGTTCACGGAAGCTGCGAAGATGACGGAACAATCGGTTCAATTTCTGCAACCCTTACGAATCTGAGCACCCGCTCCAGCATCAAAAAGAGCGGTTCGCACACTTCTTCTAAGTGGCATGTTTCCTTTGATCCTAAAACAGAAAAAATTCCAGACGGCAGCTATGAGCTTACCATTGTCATAAAAGACTCTGCCGGCCACTCAAGTAAAGTCAGCCGAGCCCTCACTATAGATAATACACCTCCACTGGTAGTTCTTTCGCGCCCAAGCACCAAAAACGGAGCTGCTTCATTCGATTCTTATGGTCAAAAGTTCACCCTTGAAGGTAAAGCTGCCGACGACAACGATGTTAGTTTAATTGAAGTAAAGGTATATGCTGATGCCACCTGTTCAGGTACTCCGCTTAAAACAATTCCTCTTCCAAATGTTCCATTAACAATTGAATCTGATGTTGCAGAATACAGCAGCACAAAGGCAAACGATTATTCTGTAATTTACGGCCAGGTTGATGCAAGTGGAATTGCAAAAAGAGACGGTGGAACTGTAGCCCGTTACTGTAAGCTGGTTGTATACGACGGTGCACAGCGTTATCCTGCAGACGGCAGTGCCCAGAGCGAAGCCGATAAAAAAGGTAACAGTGTAGATTATTATTACTTAAATGCAGACCTTGCCCAGCTTTTTACAGACGGCTATAAAATTACGGAGCTTTATCATATCTTAAACGGAACTTACACCAGTTCTGGTTCAAGAGCTACAAGCGAAGACGGTGTAGTTAAAATGCTTAAAGATGACACGAATCGGGTAAAAATCGGTCAGTTCAAGCTTAATCCGGAAAACAGCCCTCACTTTGTTGTAAGCGCAAGAAATACCCTTAAAGATGCCCAGGGAGTTATGCATACTACAGACGAATATCCTATTACAAACGGAAATACCCGTCTGGAAGTAGAACTCACACCAGGTCTGGATGGCCACCTTATCAAAAAGGAAACCGTAGGAGTTTATCTTGTCCGCTGTAATGTAAAGGGAGAGCCTCTCGCTGCCGGAGCCGCTGAATCTGCAAGTCCTGTAGCAGAAAAGGATGCTAAAAAAGTTTGGCTCATTAAACCGGGTGCAAATAACTACGATACATATCAGTCAGGACTTCCAATTACTTCTCAGGCTGAAATTCAGGAGTCTGGAAGCACATATAAATTTAAGACAATTCAGGAGATTGGAAACGGCACTTATACAACAGATTTACATCCAGATGTAGAAGCCAGCCTGGAGGTTGGAGAAAACTACTATGTAGCTGTTGTTGGTAAAGATATGCAGGGTAACAGCATTCTTTGCGAAGGAATTTACGGCTTCCAGCTTATTACCAGCGGAAATAACATTGAAGTAGGTTATACTTCTTCACCAGCCTGGCTTTCTACAGAAGCTGAAGCTGATGCTTTAAACAAATCTGTAACAATAAAGCTTACTTACGCAGTAGATAACAAGCCTTTTGAAATTTACCGTGGTCTTGATTCCAGCAGCATGACCAAAATAGCTGATAATATTCAAAATTCTCCTTACGTTGATACAAGCCTTGATATTTCTTCAGAACCAACTTCTGTTGTATACAAGGTTTATGGTAATAATTCCGCAGAATCAAACTTTAAGACAATCGAATTAAAATATGACGATACAAAGCCAACTGTGTCTATTACAGAAAAACCAGATTCAAATGCAACTGAACAGTCGACAATTACCTTCCGCGGAAAGGCCAGCGATGAAAATGCTGCAGGTGAAGAGGAGTCTGGTGTAAAAGCAGTTTATGTTCAGATTATTGATGGAACAAATACTGCAAACGCTACACCAGCTTATGGTGAAGCAGATGCAATAAAGGCTTCTTATTCTGGTGGCGAATGGCTCTGTCAGATTACACCAGGTAAGTATGCTGCAGCCGGCGGTGCCTTTAACAAAGAAGGTTCAAAAACAATCAAAGTAACCGCAGTAGATGGTGTTGGTCTTACAAAGGAAGCAAGCACTACCTTTGTTTACGATAAAGCAAAGCCTGCAGTTGCTATAACAGGCAGTGAATTAAACGGCGAAGCAGCTACCAATATAGTTCCGGTAATTGTAGGAAAGAAGCTCAAGCTTAAGGGAACTGCTTCTGATGGTTATGGCATTAAAAAGATTGAAATTCAGCAGACAAAGGGTAATGTTACAGTTACCCGCACAATAACAAAGGCTGCATCCTGGACAACTCCATATCTTCCTTTAAAGTCTAACACAGAAGATTATAGCGATGACGATTTTACAGCTCATCTTGCTGATGGTGATTATACTTATAAAATTATCGTAACAGATAATGAAAATAAAACAAATGATGCCAGTGCTGCAATTACCTTAAATACACAGGCTCCAACCCTTAATGTTACAAGTCCAGATTTTTCAAAATGGCAGACAACAAACAGTATAACCGTAAGAGGTAATGCTTCCTGTACAGCAACAATTACCGGTGTCTATTATAAACTTATGACAACAAATGATGCTACTCCACCAGCTCCTGAGAATCCTAAAGAGGCAGATTCCTGGTTAAACGCTGGCTGGACAGAAGCTTCCGGAACAAACAGCTGGTCTATAACTTTGGAAAATGTTCCAAATAGATCAAACAACAAGCTTTGTATTGCTTCTGCCGATGAGTCAAACAATGCAACGGCAGTTCAGACAAAAACTCTTAAGGTTGATGCTTCAAAGCCAACACTGGATGCTCTTTTCTATAATCTCGATGGCCTTACACCAGAAGAGGTTACCGGCCAGATTTATGTAGATGGTACAAAAGCAATTGATATTTATGGAAAATGTAATGATGGACAAAGTGGAATAAGTGAACTTAAGTTTAAATTAAAGGATACAAATCTTACATTAACTCCAAAATATTGTCTTACAGAGCCTGCAAGTGGTTCAGATGCTACAAGTCTTACCTATGACAAAGCTTTGTCTGGCAATCAGACAAAGGTTAAATACTGGAAGGTAACAATCCCAACCACTGCAATCAATGCAAAAGATAAATGTGGTGACCTTGTTGTAACAAGTAAGAATGCAGCCGGCCTTACAGAGGAATTAAAAATCTTTAAGATTTCTTTTGATAATGTAAATCCGGGTCTTTCAAATATTACCTTAGATTCTTCTACAAAAAAGCATTCGAAAGAGTCGGAATCCTTGTACTGGATAAATAACGGTACAACAAGCTCTCCAAATAAGGTAACAATTTCGGGTGTTGCTTCAGATAACTGCGGTATTAAGTCTGTAGTTCTCACTGTTGATGGAACTTCAAAAGATATGGATACCAATTCAACACTTTCTGAATGGGTATTTAAGAATATCGACTTGAGCAGCTATGCAGAAAACGCTGAGGCAACCGTAAAAATTACAGTAACTGATGTTGCTGGCAGAAGTTTTTCTAAACAGTTCAAAATCAAATTTGATAAAACAAATCCGCTTGCAATGCACTGGGCAGATGCAAAGCATAAGGATATCTACTTCCGAATTGGAAAGGCAGATAACGACAAGACAAATTCTACAACCTGGGAAACAGGCGATGCTTCTCCGGCCAAAGATAGTGACAATACCGACGTTGGTAAAAAATACTCTTTCGGAAGCTGGGGTAACGACAGTACAATAGAAATCAGGGGTTATTTCAAAGAAAACGGCTCTGGTCTTAAAACTATTCATTATGCAATTTTTGACGCAGTTCCAACTCCAGCTCAGATCTCTAATCTTGTAGCTGGGACCCTTGCACCAACAGAAACAAATCATGTTAAGGTTGTAAGCAGCTTTGCTCCTCTGGAAACTACAGTAACAAAGAAAATCCCTTATAACAAAACTGCGGCAGGTGCTAAGGCTGCTAAAGAAGATGTACCTACAAACTTCAGACAGGAATTACCTGGCTTTAATGCACAGAACAATTACCTTGTACTTGTTGCAGAAGATAAGGTTGGTAACAAGGCAGCAGATACTCTTGCCGTTACAGAAGGTACAGCTTCAGATGGTACAAACAACGGTACTGCAATTACAAATGGAGACAGCAAGTGGAATTCAGCAAATTATTCTGTGGTAACCGCTTACTACAACATCAATAAAGATGTTCAGTCTCCAGATATTGCTGGACCGGCAGTTACAAGCTTCTACACAAATGGTGATGGAGATGACATAACAATCAGCGGAACAGCAAGAGATGTTCTTGCAGGACTTGATAATGTTACTGTAACAATCGAAGAAATATCATTTGAAAGGAAAATTGAAACGTTTACAGGTACAAACAGCGATACCTGGACGGTAACAGTGCCGGTTTCAAACTTCGCAGATGACAGCATTACTACTGGTGCTTATACAGTATATGCAAAGGCAACAGATAGGGCTGGTGTAGGTAACACAAAGCAGATAAGTGCTGGAACAATTTATGTAGATAAGACTGCTCCAACGGTAGCAATTAAGTCGCCTGTAGCAAATGCAAAGGTTGGAAAAACCTTTACAATCAGCGGTACAGCAAGTGATGGAAACGGTGCCGGTCTTTCTGATGATACAAACAAGCATATGACCTTGTATTATTCTACAAAGGAACCTGCAAAAACTGCAGACGGAAAGGCTTACAAAGTAATAGAGAGTCTTACACCGGTAACAAATCCTGCAAACGGCTGGGTTAAGCTTGATGATACAATTGATATTGAAACAGAATGGTCTAAGGCAATAGATGTTTCTTCAATTACTACGGATGGACAAAACAAGGTTCTCTACTTTACAATTTCAAGTATAGACGCTTCTGGTACCGGAAACATAGGTTATGCTGCTCCATTTAAGTACACAGTAGACCGCAAAAAACCGGTATACGACAATACTGAAACAAGTATTGGCGGTAGAACCCATACACAAATGGTTGCAACTCCAACTCCATGGATTAATTCTGATGGTACAGTTGTTGTAAAGGGTAAGTTTACAGATGATGGTACAACAGGAAGTGGTGTAAGCAGTATTATTTATACGGTAGATTCTAATCCTGAGGTTACACTGCCTACAACAGACGGAAGCTTTAATACAAATATTTCGGGCTTTACAGCAAACTCAACTCTTGTCTTAAAGGCTGTGGATGCAGTAGGTAACGAAAGTGCCCCTGTGTCTTACACTGTAAAGGTTGATGGTTCTCTGCCAGAAATTTCTGAAGTAACTACAAATGACTTTAAGAAGATTATTCTTACAAATGGAACTGCCGCACAGGTATTGCAGTTCCATGTAACAGATACTGGTAGTGGAATTGCAACCGATTCCAGTGCATTAAAATCTGTTAAGGTTGGTTCAAAAACAATCAGCCATGGAACTGCTACAAACAGCAGCAAGTTCACGGTAACTGCAGTTAATGGCCAGACAAATAAGTGGCTTGTAAAGATTACTCTTGGAACAACAGATCTTTCTTCTCTTACCGGTAACAATACTGTTCTTGTTTCTGTACAGGATCAGGCTGGAAACGAATCTGTTTCTCAGATTATTGGTACTGTTAATGTAGATAAGGATAAGCCTGTTCCAAGTTATACTTCGCCTGCAAGCGGTGCAACAGTAAACGGAAAAATTGCCCTGGCTGGCCGCGTAACAGACGAAAGCAACAGCGAAATCTCTAAGATTGTGCTTACAGCTACAAGCGGTTCAACTTCAAAGATCTATGAATTCCCGGCTCCTGCTTCTTCAACAGGTAAGGGAACAATTACTTATTCAAACGGTCTCTGGTCTATAGCAGAGCTTGATACAACCGCCTTCTACAATGATGTTTCTTCTCAGGCTCTTTCTTTGAGCATGACAGCAACCGACGCTGCCGGCAATACAAGTGCAGCCAAGACCCTCTCTCTCACTATAAACCAGAACACCGACCGCCCTGTGGTTAAGTTTACTAACCTTCAGGAAGAACCGGAAGGAAGTAAAAATTATATCCTTAAATACGGAAACAACGCTCGCCTTGAAGGTACTATCAGCGATGACGATGGAACAGATTCGGGCTCACCTGTTGTACAAGAGTTCAAGGCAAGTTCAACAGCCTTTACCTATTCAACAAATGCTTCAACTGGTGTAACAACCTTTACTGGTGTAACAGGAATAACAACCTTCACACCTTCAAGCGGCGACTTTAAGTTCACTCCAGCTGAAACTGAAGATGGTACAAAGACCGTTTACTTCTACATAAAGGATAATGCCGGAAAAGAGTTCTACTCAATGGCTACAGGCCAGCTTGACCGCCCTTATCAGCAGTATAAGGATGTTGCCCAGGCCGATGATGCACCGGCTGCCGCCCTTACCTACAAGAGTGATAGTAAATCTCCAGTTATCAATTATGCTAGGCTTCAGGCTTATACGGCTGCCACCGGTAATACTCAAAATGGTTCACAGATAAACCTTGGCGACAGCTGTTCTGTTGGTGGTAAGACAAAGAACTATATAGACATCGTTGTTTCTGCAAGAGATGATAACGGAATCGACAGAATCGAAATTAAAGCAAACGGCACTACCTATAAGTCAACCGTTACTGCTGACGGAACAAAGAAAGAAAACGATGGAAACGGCAACTTTGTATTTACAACAAAACGAATTAATCTTACAAATGTTGCTGAAGGCTCAAAAGATGTTTCTGTAGTAGTTTACGATAAATCAGGCCTCTACAGTAACCAGGAAACCTCGTTCTTTGTAGACCGCACAGCCCCAGGTATTGATATTACAACTCCTGCAAGTAATGGTGTAACATACTATGGAACAATCAAGCAGAATATTGCAGCCGGTCTTATTGGTGGTGGTGATGTAAGCAAGGTTTATTTCAAGGTTTCAGAAGATGATTCTCTTGAAAACTTTACAGATGGAGTAGATATTACATCTGTGTCTGCAATTTCTGCAAGTATTGTATTTGATGGCGACCTTACATCACAACAAAACGGTTACCATACATGGAACCTTCATGATTGGATAGCAAAGCTTCGTGCAGATCCAAATGAACCTGGCTATGATGCAAGCTATAACATTGAAGAAAATGATACAAACGTTCCTCTGTATATTTACTACAAGGCTGAAGACAGCTGTGGTAACTTTACGGTAGACAAGCGCCTTATAAATGTTATTCCAAATGGAGATAAGCCTACTGTAACCATTTCTTATCCGGAAAATAAAAATGGAGCAACACCAGCACTTGCCGGTACAATCCGTCTTTACGGTACAACAGATATTCAGTCCTGGAGTGTAGATTCTGTATATATTCAGATTGCTCCAAACTATCCTGAATCTGGAACCGGTTATGACTGGGCTAACTGGGAATCCGCATTGACCAGTGTAACAACCGCTTACTCTTCAGATATTGTTGAAATTCCATTCAGTGGAACAAAGCAGGATGATGGAACTTATATCAATAATATACGTGGTATTAAAGCAAAGGGTACTGCAGATAACTGGAACCTTCCTATTAATGGCAGCAAGGAATTTGATGTTCAGACAGGACAGCGCCATATGGCTATAAGGGTTTTTGCAGTTAGTGATACTGGAACAGATGAGCAAGGCCGCAAAAAAGGAAAGGTGAGTGACGCTGTTGTTCAGCCTTTCAACGTAGATATTACAGCTCCTCATATTGGTGGTGATGATTCTGACGCAACTAACAGAATTTCATTGCAGCTTGTACAGTTTGAAAGTGGTAAAGAAGGCCAGCTGAACAAGATTACCAGCCGGGCAGCTTACAAATCTGATATGTGGGTAACAGGCAACTGGTATCTTCTTGCATCTGTATGGGATGATAACGGTATCAAGACAATTACCCTTGATGAACACAAGAATGCAGGTGTAAAGAACCTCGTAGATGCTGCTGCAGCACAGTCTGTAACAACGGTAGATTCAAAAACTTGTTATGTAGCTTCTACTGATACTCCTGCAAATGCTTCAGCAACTAACTTCAATATTTGTATTCCTCTTCCAACAGGTGCTGCAAATACTTCTGGTTCTGTAACATATACTATTGAAGCTACAGAAAACACAAACGCAAACCTTAGTAGTGTTGAAACTGTAAAAATCAATTACGATAATACACCTCCAAAAATTGGTGGAAGTAATTATGTTCTCGAAGCAGAAAACATGTTTGCAAATCCTAAGGTTTATGATGAAGACGGCTTCTATAAGCTTAAGGGTTATGTAAGTGACTCTGGTACAAATGCCAGCGGACTTTTAGGCGTTGCATTCTACTTTGTACGTCGTGGTTCAAAGAACAGTGTTTACGACCCTATGTACTATCAGAAGAACGAAGTTTCTATTGCAAGTGCAAAAGCTATAACAGATACTCTTGCAAATAACGATATTGTTTATGCAAACGGCTTGTACTGGAAGCATAAGACCCTGGAAGCTCGTACAGATTCTCTTACAGAAATTAAGCTTGCTGCTGCAGATGTAAATATCCATAAGGGTGGTCTCGTAATGCTTGGTGGTCAGATTTATAAGATTAGAAATCTGAGTGCTGATGGAAAGACAATTACTCTTAACGATTCTGCACCAAAGACGATTACAACTGCAGACTTTGCTCTTGCTATGCTTGTTGATAACCGCAACACAGAAAGTCAGGGCGGAAGAACTCAGGACTTTACCGA
>JAEEGL011092000.1_pt1 | contig 15652 bp, 13 predicted proteins | sample 9134231 | NCBI WGS metagenome assembly JAEEGL01 (sample SAMN16246548, study PRJNA631951) | gut metagenome | biome: gut microbiome; feature: rumen; material: fiber-attached | host: Bos | place: Iran: Karaj | collected 2018-10
ATTCGACACCGGCGGCGCGCATGGCGCGGCGCATTTCCGTATCGGCAGCGACGGTCGTCCCCGTGTAATCCACGAAAACACCGCCTTGGGCCTCACGGAACTTTTTGACGAGATCGCTTACGATCGCCTGTTTCTCACTCAGTACCCGTGCGTTAGGCATTGTTTCACCTCCGTGCTGTATTCGCGCCCAAAAGAAAAGCCCTCCAGCCAAAGGCAGGAGGACAATAAGCATCCAAGCATAAGTTCAGAAGCTCTCCTCGGCGGGTCTTCCGCATCACTGCTGCCCGCTGTCTTTGGAACGCTCAGTTATAATAGCAAATGCCAAAATGCATGTCAAGAAGTTTTTTCCGGTCTTTCGTGTTTTTTTACGGAATTTCACCGATCCAGGTTCCCGGTCTCATACATCACTGCCGTCAGAGCACAGAGCGGCGCTGTTTCGCAGCGGAGGATGCGGCTGCCCAGCGTCACGGCGGGAATTCCGGCTTCCTTTGCCTGCTGCGCTTCCTCCTGCGTGAACCCCCCTTCCGGACCCGTGATCAGCGCAGCGGTACGGAAAGGTGCGCGGCTCTGCAGAAGGGAGCGCAGGCTCAGGTCCCTTTCATTCTCCCAAAGGAATGCAGTCAGCTCCGCTTTGCGCGCCTCCGCCAGCATTTCCCGGTACTGCGGAATCCATCCCACCTCGGGAACTTTGCCGCGGAAGGACTGCATGGCGGCAGCTTCGGCGATCTTCTGAAGGCGATTCAGCTTGCCGCGGGTAGCTTTTTCCTCCGGTCTTGACACACAGCGGGAGGACAGAAAGAATCGGATGGAGTTCACTCCCAGCTCCACGGATTTCTGAACGATCGTTTCCGCCTTTTCCCCTTTTGGGAGGGCGGCGTAAATGACGGCGCTGACGCTGGCTTCCCCACGGGCGGGCATCCGCTCCAGAATGCGCAGACGGAAACCGTCCCTCTCCGCAGCATCCACCGCGCAGCGGGCCTCCGTCTCTTTGCTGTCGGAAACGACGAGTTCCTCGCCGACTCGAACGCGCAAAACACGCAAATGCTCCGCGTTTTCTCCGCTGAGGACGATGAATTCTTCCCCGAGGTCGCAGTCAGGGACGAAAAACTTCGGCATGTGTCCTTCCTTTCCCTCTTGTCATAGAATACTCCGGGCCCGGAAAGACGCAGGACTGGAGAACGCAGTCGGAGCGGTTGGCCACAGGACCCGGAAAGGACGAAGCAGATGGAAACAGGCTTTGCTGCGGTCTGGCGCCGCGTGAACGGAGCAGACCCCGCCATAGACGAACGAGCGAAGCTGCGCCGCTGGATATTGAACGAAGACTTAAGCATCCGTCAGCATGAATCGCTGCTGAGCCTCCGAATGGCGGCCCAGGTTCGGGGAGCGCTGCAGCAGATGCTGCTGGAAAAACGCAGACAGCTGAAAAAGCTGCAGACCATGTTCTGTCTCCGTACCGGAGATACGATTGTGCCCAAGCCGGACCCTGTTCCGCCGGTTACTTCTCTTCTTAAGGGCTTGCGGGACCTCTATGCTTCGGCGCTGGCTTCGGCGAAAAACTACGAAAACGCTGTCGCGGAGGACAAGGAGCTCGCCGCTCTTTGCGTTTCCCTTGCGGAAGCCGAGCTGGACCGCGCTTCCCGCCTGCGAGAGCTCGCGGAGCGCTTACTCTGAGCGGCGCAGGATCCCGTCCATTTCATCCTTGATGGACACGCGGGGCAGCAGCGTGCTGAGCCGGTAGCTCACATAGTGTCCGTCCTTCTTCGCGGCCAGGATCTCCATATCGTCGGAGAATTCCCGCAGCACCTGGAGGCTGCTGCCGCAGGGCAGGCAGTATTCCTCGGAAGCTGCGGCAACGGCGATTCTGCTGAAGCTTAGGCGGCCCTCGCTCACCGCCTTGATCACAGCGGTGCGCTCGGCGCAGATCGTTTCGCTGAAGGAAGCGTTCTCCACGTTGCAGCCCAAGAACACGCTGCCGTCACTGCATTCCAGCGCAGCGCCGACTTTGAGGCCGGAATATGGCGCATATGCGTTTTCCGCTGCTTCAAAAGCCATATTCAGCAGTTCCCTGTCTGTCATTTTTCTCTCCTCTCTCAGTTGTCCTTTGCAGTTACCCAGGCATTCAAGCCGCGGAACGGGTCTGTCCAGCTGGGGTCCATCTCCCGCACCGACCCCTGCCTGGAATAGATGATCCGGCGCTGGAACACCAGCGGGATGAGAAGGCTGCTCTCAGCAGAATAGGAACAGAGCTCCGAGGCAAGCGCAGAGCGTTCCTCTCCGTCAGAGGCCAGAAGATCCCTGGCAAGCTTCCGCAGCAAGTCGTCTCCGTATTCCGAATACAGTTTTGTTAAATCGAAATCCGCGGTCAGCCTTATGGAACCCAGGTACATGTCATAATTCCGCTGCTTCAGCGCTTTCAGGAATTCCGTCTCGTCCAGCAGCCTCAGCTCCGTCTTGATACCTTTGCTTTTCAAATCTTCCGCGATGCTTCGCGCAGCCGCCGTAGCGGCTTCGTTCTCCGAGCAGACCAGCAGCCGAAAGTCGAAATCCGTGGGCATACCGTCGCGGAAATACTCCAGCACTCCGTCGCCGTTGTAATCCTCCGTGAGGATTTCGATGCAGTATTCGCCGATATCCGCCGGCAGCCAGGCTCTCGCCGCACTCTCGTCCGCATAGGGGAGAACGGGATGCAGCGGGATCAGCGTGGGATCGCCGCCCAGGATGCCGGAAAGGCTCCTCCGATTGACGGCGGCGCTGACCAAACGCCGGCGCTCCGGTTCGGAGAGAGGTTCGCAGTCGGTATTGACGGCAAGATAATAGAGAATCGTGGTGGGCAGGCTGCGGCGTACTGCGCCCTCGAAGCTGCTCTGCCCAATCACACCGGGGTCGGAGACAAGCAGATCCAGCTCGCCGGAAGCAAAGACTGTGGCCAGTTCCTCTACGGGATAGTATTTCAGTTCAATGCGCTGAAAGGGCAGGTCGGCGGCTTGCGGGTGATAGGGATTCAGTGTGAGATAGGCCCCGCCGTCATCCTCTTGGAAGACATAGGGCCCCGTCCCCACCGGAACGGCATTGTAGGCAGTCCCCTCCTTGACGATGGGAATATCCAGCAGCGCCGGAAAACCCGGCTGCCGGGAGGAGAGAGTGATGCGAAGCGCTTCGCCTGTCCAAGATACGTCCGTTACGCTTTTCAGACGCTCGGAATAGAATGAGGTCTCCTCCATCGCCCGATTCAAAGAATACAGCAGATCCCAGAAGGTCATGGATGAGCCGTCCGAAAACTGAACGTCCTCCCGGACGGTCAGCTCAAAACTCAGCCCGCCGTCTTCGGTGGTCCAACCTGTGCAGAGGCTGTTTTCCGCCTGAAAATCAGCGGAGATGCCCACCAGCGGCTCATACATCAGCGAACTGAGCAGCCGGTTTGCCTCGGTGCCGCAGGTATAAGGGTTCAGGGTGGAGTTGTCTGCATAGCGCAGTGTGAATTTGCCGTCATCCGGCCAGTCCTCCCGGAGTGAAAACTGCGTTAGGGCGGGCGTCGGCGGGGATTCCGGGTAATCCGCCGTCTCGGTAGGCGCGGCAGTCTGCGGCGGCGGGGTCATGCTGCAGGCGCAGAGCAGCGTCAATGCAAGGAAGAGAAGGATCAAACGCTTCAAGCCGTTTCCTCCTCGCCATTGAGCACGATCACACCGGCCTGCACGCCCCGTTCCCCATGCGTATAGCGGTGGGACCAGTAATCGTCATGGCTGCACATGGTGCATATGGGACTGACCTCGACATGACCGACCCCGCTGAGCTCAAGAAGGCGGTGATTAAAGCCCTTCAGATCCACCTTGTCCTCCCGGATGAAGGCCTCAGCCTCCGCTCCCAGCCGCTCCCGCATGGCGAGACGAACTTCCTCCCCCACCTGATAGCAGCAGGGACCGATGGCAGGGCCTATCCAGGCCCGAATTGTTTCCGGCGGGCAGCCCATTTCCCGAACTGCCTTGGCGGCGATGCCCTTTACCGTTCCCCGCCATCCGGCGTGTACGGCGGCAATCACGCCCTTTCCCTCCAGCAGGATGGGGACACAGTCGGCGGAAAAGACCATAAGTGCCAATTCGGGTGTTTCGGTGATCAGTCCGTCCGCTTCCTCCAACGGCTGATAGATATCGCCGATTGCATTTGAGGCGTCTACGCGGAGAATGCGGTCCGTATGCTGCTGACTGAGGAAGACGAAGCGGCTGCAGCCGATCATCTCTCCGACGCGGCGGTAATTCTCACGGACGTTCGCCGGGTCGTCGCCGCAGCTGCGGCGTAGATTCAAGCTGGCCCATATGCCGGCCGATACGCCGCCGGACCGGTTTGTGAACAGATGACGGGAGCGCTCCATCAGCGGTCCCTTCCATGGCAGAACTTGTACTTTTTGCCGCTGCCGCAGGGGCAGGGATCGTTGCGGCCGATCTTGGTCTTGCGGATGGGCTGGGGCTTTTCTCCGCCGCCCAAATTATTCAGGGATTCCTTTGCTACTCTCCGGCGCTGCACATCCTCCTCCGGCCGCTTGACCTCCACAGTCAGGATGCGGCGGCAAACCTCGGACTTGATGCCCCTGATCATGGCGTCGAACATTTCGAAGCCTTCCTGCTTGTAGGCGTCAATGGGCTTGGTGTTGCCGTAGCCCCGGAGGCCGATGCCCCGGCGCAGGTCGTCCATGGAGTCGATGTGCTCCATCCAGTTTTCATCCACGACCCGCAGGAGGATTACTCGTTCAAGCTCACGCATCACGGGGATATCCGTTCCGGGCAGTACGCCGAAGCGCTTCTCTTTTTCGTCCAGGAAAGCGTAGGCCAGCTCCTTCAGCCGCTGGGAGAGATACTCCCGGGTGTAGTTGTTGAGCTCCTCCACGCTGGGCCGGAAATCCTCTTCCCGGACAAAGAGCCCCTTATAGGGCGCAATGATGGTCCGGAGTTCTTCAAGGTCGCTGACATAGTCCTTGGCAGCCATCGCGTCGGCCATGTTCATGTCGATGGTGTCGCCCACCATGTTGCGGACGCTCTTGCTGACATCTTCCCCGTCCAGCACCTGCTTGCGCTGCCGGTAGATCAGCTCACGCTGCTGGTTCATCACGTCGTCGAATTCCAGCACCGTTTTGCGTGACTGGAAGTTCCGGCTCTCCACCCGCTTCTGGGCGTTTTCCAGAGCGTTGGAGATCATCCGGTTGTCAATGGGCATGTCGTCCTCCACGCCCAGGCTCTCCATCATGGCCTGCACCCGTTCGCCGCCGAACAGGCGCATCAGGTCGTCGGTCATGGCGATATAAAAGCGGGTCTCGCCGGGGTCCCCCTGCCGTCCGCTTCTGCCGCGCAGCTGATTGTCAATCCGGCGGGATTCATGGCGCTCGGTGCCGACGATGAACAGGCCGCCCGCAGCCCGGACACGGTCCGCTTCGGCGGAGGTCTCGGCACGGTGTTTGGCCATGGATTCGCGGAACAGATCTCTGGCAGCGAGAACCCGCTCGTCGCTGACGTCCCCGTAGCCCGTGGCCGCCGTGATTTCCTCCTCCGTATATTCCGCCTTTCGGAGATCGCTCTTGGCCATGTACTCCGGATTGCCGCCCAGCATGATGTCGGTACCGCGGCCGGCCATGTTGGTCGCGATGGTGACGGCTCCGAATTTACCGGCTTGGGCCACGATCTCCGCTTCGCGCTCATGCTGCTTCGCGTTCAGCACATTGTGAGGGATTTTCCGCTGGCTCAGAAGACGGCTTAGATGCTCGCTCTTCTCGATGGAGATCGTGCCAACCAGCACCGGCTGCCCTTTTTCATGACACTGGGTGATCTGGCTGAGGATAGCGGCGTCTTTCCCCTCTCCGTTCTTGTAGATGACGTCGGGGTGGTCAACACGGATGACCGGCTTGTTGGTGGGGATCTCCACCACGTCCAGATTATAGATCGTATTGAATTCCTCTTCCTCCGTCAGGGCGGTGCCGGTCATTCCGCTGAGCTTATTATACATACGGAAGAAATTCTGGAAGGTGATGGTGGCCAGAGTCTTGTTCTCCGACTGGACCTGGACGCCTTCCTTGGCCTCGATGGCCTGATGCAGGCCCTCGTTGTAGCGGCGGCCGAACATGAGACGCCCGGTGAATTCATCCACAATGATGATCTCTCCGTCCTTGACGACGTAATCCACGTCGCGTTTCATGATTCCGTGCGCCTTCAGGGCCTGATTAATGTGGTGGCTCAGGGTACTGTTCTCCAGGTCTCCCAGGTTTTCAACGCCGAAATGCTGTTCCGCCTTGGAGATGCCGCGGGCGGTGAGCGTGGCGGTGTTCGCCTTTTCGTCCACGACGTAATCTGCGTCGAGGTTTTCATCCTCCTCCTGCTTTTCGTCGGTGCTGGAGTAAACGATCTTCTTCAGTCGCCGCACAAAGGCGTCCGCCTGCTGATAAAGGTTCGTGGATTCGTCTCCCTTGCCGGAAATGATCAGGGGCGTCCTGGCTTCGTCGATCAGAATGGAGTCCACCTCGTCCACGATGGCGAATACGTGCCCCCGTTGGACAAGCTCTGATTTGTAGACCGCCATATTGTCCCGCAGGTAGTCGAAGCCAAGCTCATTGTTGGTGCCATAGGTGATATCGGCGGCATAGGCCGCCCGTCGCTCGTCGTTGGTGAGTCCATGGACGATGAGGCCGACGCTGAGTCCGAGAAAACGGTGGATTTTCCCCATCCATTCGCTGTCTCGCTTGGCCAGATAATCGTTGACGGTTACGATATGGACGCCTTGACCTCCCAGTGCATTCAGGTATGCGGGCAGGGTGGCGACAAGGGTCTTGCCCTCGCCGGTCTTCATCTCGGCGATCCGCCCCTGATGAAGGACAATGCCGCCGATCAGCTGAACGGGAAAATGCCGCATGCCCAGAACGCGGTCGCTCGCTTCCCGGACCGCCGCAAAGGCTTCGGGCAAAATGTCGTCCATGGTTGCGCCGTTCGCTAGACGCTCACGGAACTCGGGCGTCTTCGCCTTCAGCTGTTCGTCCGTCAGCGAGCGGTACTGCTCCTCCAGCGCTTCGATTCTGCTCACCATAGGCATGAGTTTTTTGACTTCCCTGCTGGACCTGGTTCCAAAGAGTTTCGTAACGATGCTCATATGATATGCTCCGCCTTGTCGTTTGTGTTGAAAGTTTCCTATTCAATTATTATATCACCCGATTGTGAAAAAATAAAGTACCGAGAGGCAAAAGATGCCGTCATACACCGAAGCGGCCGCACGGTCCCACGGCGGCCTGCGTGAAAGTATACTATTATTTATATTGTAAAACCTCTGAGGAAATGCTATAATAAAAAATAGCTGTTTATGCGCGAATTCTCAATTCTTCATACTATTGTAACAATTGAATGGCATAATGACAGCGTTTCGGGAGCAGCGCGCTCCCCTGCATCCCCGCGGCACCGGCTGCGGCGGCTCTGCGGCATGACAGCAGGAGGGAAACATAGGATGATAGAAGTATCCAATCTTACCAAGACCTACGGGAAGAAACGCGGCATAGACCGCCTTTCCTTCACCATCGGCGATGGGGAGATCGTGGGTTTTCTCGGTCCAAACGGCGCGGGAAAATCAACGACCATGAACATCATCACCGGCTACCTGTCGGCCAGCTCCGGCGCCGCCCGCATCGGCGGCATTGACGTGTTGGAGGATCCGGTGGCGGCTAAAAGACAAATCGGATATCTTCCGGAGCAGCCGCCGCTGTATCTTGACATGACGGTGGAAGAGTATCTGGATTTCATTTTTGATTTGAAAGCCGTGAAGGGACTTAAATGCCGGGAACATGTCATGGAGATCTGCGAGCTGGTCGGCCTGAAGGACCAGTACAAGCGGGTCATCCGCAATCTGTCCAAGGGCTACAAGCAGCGCGTAGGCATGGCGCAGGCCCTGATCGGAAACCCTGAAGTCCTGATTCTGGACGAACCCACGGTAGGGCTTGATCCCAAACAAATCATCGAAATCCGAAACGTCATCAAGAACCTGGGCAAAAACCGCACCATCATTCTGTCCACGCATATTCTTCAGGAAGTCAGCGCCATCTGCGAGCGGGTCCTTGTCATCAACAACGGACAGATCGTAGCAGACGACCGGCCTGAGAACCTTTCTGCCATGATTACCGGGGACCGGAAGCTATCCGTCCGCGTTGCCGGTCCGCAGGATATGGTGCGCAAAATTCTGCGGAGCATCGATGGCGTGCAGTACGCAGACGTGACAGTTCAGGCGGAGAAGGGCTCTTACGACTTTCTCGTGGAAGCCAGGCCCAACGTGGATATCAGAAAGCCCATGTTCATGGCGTTGGCCAAAGCGGGCTATCCCATTCTCCAGCTCAAGAGCATGGATTTGAGCCTGGAGGATATTTTCCTGTCGCTGGTGGAAGAAAAGAAACGCCAACGCAACCCCCAGAACAAAGCGCCCAGGAAGGTCTCCGCAGAAACCGCTCTGAACGTCAGCGGCGGGGATCAGAAAGTGGCCGGGGATGAACCGGCCGACAAGGAGGTCGACGACTGATGGCTGCCATTTACAAACGCGATCTGCGCGCCTATTTTACCTCCCCCGTGGGCTACGTGTTCATCGCCGCATTCGTCTTCGTGATGAACCTGGTATTCTACATCCAGAATATGATGACGGCGCAGAACCGGCTGACGACCGTGTTTTCCATTATGTTCTATGCACTCATCGTCCTTGCGCCGGTGCTGACCATGCGCACCTTCAGTGAGGAATACAAGCAAAAAACGGATCAGCTGCTGCTGACCGCTCCCGTGAAGCCCGTCGGCATCGTCATGGGAAAGTTTTTTGCAGCGTATACAGTGTATGTGATTTCCCTGGCGCTCCTGCTGATCCAGGTGATCATAATCGCCGCTGTCAGCACCCCCAACGCCGCCATCATCGTGGGCAATTATATCGCCCTGCTGGCCGTAGGCGCGGTGTTCATCGCCATCGGCTGCTTCGTCTCTTCCCTGACAGAGAATCAGTTGGTGGCAAATATCGCAACGCTGGCCATCAACGTATTCCTTTTCCTGATGGACTATGCGTACAGTCTGGTCAACCTGACCTGGATCAAGCGCATCCTCTACTGGATCTCCATTTTCCGCCGCTACAACACCTTCTATGTTGGCGTCTTCTCCGTTGCAGACTTCTTCTTCTATCTCTGCGCAGTAGCCGTCTTCCTTTTCCTGACGGTCCGCGTCCTGGAAAAGAAGCGCTGGAGCTGATCCTCTTGGCAAATACATCACGGGCTCACGCTGACTGCGGCCCCATTCCCAAGAAAGGAGCTGCCTGAGGGCAGATTGAGATACTATGAAAAGAAAACAGGAAGATGAAGTCCTGAACGAAGGCTTGATCGATGAGGCGCTGGCTGCCGAAGAGGAAGAAATCAAAAGCCGGAAATTCAAATACGGGACCTTAGCCACCATTTTTACCATCATTTTCATCATTGCCATCGTCTTGGTCAACGTGCTGCTGGGATATATGACCGAGCGCTTTGTGTGGGAATTCGACATGACGAAGGAACATCTCTTCGAGATCTCCGAGGACACAAAGGAAGTGATCGACGACATGGAGCGGGACGTGACGATCACCGTGCTCGCCGATGAAACGGTCTTCCGTGACGCCGATCAGATGCTCAGCAATATTTATGAGATCCTTCAGCGCTATGAGGCGCTGGGCGGCGGAAAAATCCACGTCCGCTACGTCAACCCCAACCTGAACCCCAAGATCTTCGAGCAGTACAACGATCTCGGGGATCTTGGCAATAACTTCCTGATCGTGGAAAGCGACCTGCGGAGAAAGTCCCTCTCCCCAAACAGCCTGTATAATATTAAGGTTGACCAAGACTCCAATATCAGCTACTTCGTCGGTATCCGCGCTGAGCAGCAGATCACCTCTGCCCTGCTCTTTGTGACCCAGGAATCCGTCAATACCGCCTGCTGGCTCCGAGGCCACGGTGAGGATTATTCCAAGGTGCAGATGGACGCGATCCTCAAAAAAATGAACTATGACGCCCAGGTCATCATTCTTGCCCAGGATGAGATTCCGGAGGAATGCACGCTCCTGATCATCTCTTCCCCCGCGACGGACTTTGGGCCCGATGAAATCGAGAAGCTGGACCGGTTCCTCAAGCGCGGCGGCGACGCAATTGTTGCGCTCACGCCGGAAACCAGCGTCAGTCTGACAAACCTGAACAGCTATTTCGAGGAATGGGGCGTGAGCTACCGCAGCGAATTGGTTTTGGACAACTATCAGAGCATCAGCAACATGCCCTTCTATGTGGTCCCCACCATCACAAACATCACAAACGTCACCGACCGGCTGAACACCAAAAACTATTATGCCATCGTTCCCGGCTGCATGCCCATTGAGCTTATCGGGACCGAAACCGGCTCCCACAATCTGGCCATTCTCATGACTTCCTCCAAGCGTTCTTACACCAAGGACCTCAACGAAATCGCCTTAGGCTATGATTACAATGAGGAAACCGATCCCACGGGTCCTTTTAATATGTGCGTGATCTCGGAATATCTGGTTTCGGACAAAAACATGAATTACACCCGCGGAGATATCCTGTTCTGCTCTGCCGGCATGATTTCCGACTCCGTTCTGGAGGCCAGCAACTATCTGAATGGTCAGTTTATGGAACACGTTTTGGACTACATCAGCGAATACAGCGACGGCATCGTCATCCCGGACAAGAACTTTGAATCCACCATGCTGAACATTCTCAGCTGGCAGAGCCGTCTGGTCCTCTACGTGGTGGTCATCGCCCTTCCTCTGCTGATCCTGGCCGCGGGCATCCTGATCTGGTCCAAAAGGAGACACCTGTAATGTCCAAGAACATCCAACGAATCGTCATTGCCGCAGCCGCCGTGGTGGTTCTGGCACTGGCTTTCGTCCTGCTGAAATACGTTTTTCCCGAGAAGGAAGTCGTGATTGAGGAAACGCCTGCACCAACGGAAGCGCCGACGTATTTTCTCGTACACCGTAACGGCAACGAGGTATCGGAGATCGTCTTTCACTACGAGGACAAGAGCGAGTTTTCTTTCCAGGCACACAGAGAGGATAACGGAAGCTATAGCTTCACCGCAAGCCCGGAGGATTCCTTCTTCGGATATAACGGCTCCCGCTTCCGCTCCATGATGTTCACCGTTTCTTCCATCACGGCCACCTCCAGGATTGAGGAAAACCCGAAGGACTTGAGCATCTACGGTCTGGACGATCCCCGGTTTTCCATCACCATCTGTTTTGACGACGGCAGCGACACAACGATATACGTGGGAAATGAAACTCCGGTGCAGAATTATTACTACGCCAACACCGACAAGGACGACACGGTCTACACCATCGGCAGCTATCTGACCAGTCTGATGATGCGCCAGCCTCACGAATATCTTGCCGTGGATACCTTCCCCACCTATGAGAATGATGAGATCTATTCGAACCTCACACATTTCATCCTCACCAGGCGCGACGGTGTCCGGATTGAGGTCGTGCTGGACAAGGAGCTGAACATGGAGGGCAACATCACCTCCTCCGCATATATGATGGTTCAGCCCTTCGTCTCCCCCTGTACCGCCGAGACTGTGGAGTCTCTGCTGGAGGTGCTGGCAACGGCCACCATGGAGAGTATCGCCGGCAACATCTATGCCGGGGCCGACCTGCACGAATATGGGCTGGACGCGCCCGCCCGCCTTTATCTGGAGGACAGCTTCGGCAACAGCATCGAGCTGGCGATCGGTACAACGAACGGCGACCGCTGCATTGCGGCCATCGCCAGGCAATACGATGCGTTTATCGCCGGGGAGACCGACTACCTTACGATTCTGGCGTACAACGAGACCAATTTTGACTGGATCACGCTGAACTACATGAGCCTGCAAATCCGGACGCCCTGGGTCGTCAGCATCCACGATGTGGATTCCGTACTCTATGATTTCGGCGGGGATACCTACGAGATGCTGCTCTATGAGTATGATGACGTGACCGGCTCCGGCATAAATGTCGTCCGAACCTGCAGCCACATCAACGGCAAGGATGTGGGCGAGACCAATACCAAGCGCATTTACAGCCGAACCCTCAATTTCCGTCAGGTCAGCTCCATATCACCGGATACTGTCTATGAGGAAGCGTTCACCAGTTCCATAACCATTCGAATGAAGGACGGGACGGAGCGTTTTATGAGCTTCCACAAGATCAACGAAAGGCAGTATGCGTGCATGCTGGACGGGAACGTGGAATACTACATCTATGCCAGCAATCTTGACACCCTGCGCACTGCGCTGGAGCGGGCTATGGACGACCGGGAGGTCTCCCTCGTTTACGAGCGCTGACATCAATGAATACGGCGGCTGCGCCTGCAGCCGCCGTACTTCGATATTTTGTTGATTCGCGCGTCAGTCTGTTGTATACTCCTTCAAAAAGCGTATACTCCGCGGGTCTACCGTCACATTGAGGACCGGCTTATCGCAGCTGATCTGATAGAAGCTCAGAAGCGTTTCATCCAGCAATCCGCGAACGTAAAGCAGCTCTTTGGCATGCCTGTCTTCTGTGCACACCATCATGAGAGCCGTAAAATGCAGCCAGTTCATTTTCGCCCTGCCGGATTCGATTTGAGAAATAGTGACACGGCTGACGCCGCTGACCCTGCCGAGCTCCTCTTGGGTCATTCCCAGACGGCTGCGAAGAAGTGGCAGAAGCCCGGTCAGTTTGACGCAATAGGATTCCTTTTGCTCCTTGCTCATCATGGTTTCTTTTTTCATATTGCACATCCCTATCAGGCATGATTATCTGTGTCCGTCCATACAGACACCATCGAAACTGTTCGACAATGCTGGTCAGACAACCGGTCACAGAAGCATCAGCACACAGCTTATTCGGGAAAGGAACGAATCAAATGAGCGAATACTCTCCGCAGGCGGACGCCCTGCTGAATCAATGGATATGCCTCTCTCAAAATATGCGCTCCTCCATTGCAAGAGCAAAGTACCTGCAGAAAAAAGCGGAGGAACTCCGTGAAGAGGGATTTCTCCTTCAGCAGCTTCACGCAAAACGAATCAATGCGCTTTATCGCGAAATCGGCCGTGAAATGCGCTCCATGATGTCTGCAGAGGGGATAGAAAAATCCTTCCCGGAGGATGATCCTGATGTTATGTTCCGCCGCTTCGTGGATTTCCGTATCAGTGAAAGCGCAATCCCCGCGCTCAGTAAACGAATGGAACGGCTCAATGATCTGGTTCTGAATCTGCTGATTACCTTGTGTTCGATCCGCATCAATTCAAACTGATATGGACCTTGGTGTCTGCTTATCATTTATCAAATCGACTTCATCAATTCTTATAATTATTATACTGTAATTCGTTGATGAATTCAACATAATAATGAAGAGCGGCATGACTTGTGCCATGCCGCTCTTCATTGTCGCTAATTAATCATATTAAGCTTTGAAAATTGCTAATCTACGTAGAAAGAAAACTTTGTTCTGGTATGAAACGAATGACTTGCCTTCAATACTGTTTCCGGGAATTCGGGATGATTCGGCGAATCCGGAAAATGCTGGGTTTCCAGGCAGAATCCGGCAAAGGGCTCATAGACCCTCCCGCCTTTTCCGCGAATGCCTCCCAATCCCGCGCCGCAGTAGAGCTGGACTGCCGGCTGATCCGTTTCCATTCGCATGCCGCGGCCGCTGGTCGGGTCCCAGGCCTCTGCCTGAAAACCGCCGGGATTGAGAACGAAGCAGTGGTCATATTTTCCGTTGGATATGGGACGCCGCTGCCGGAAGTCAAAATCCGTACCGGTCACGTCAATCAGCCGACCGGTGGGGATCAATTCCGAGTCCACCTCCAGATAGGAGTCGGCATTGAGATAAAGCTCCTGATCCAGCATCTGCTCTTTACCGGAGAGATTGAAATAACTATGGTTCGTCAGGTTGATGACCGTATCCGCATCAGTCTCCGCCATATAGTCAAGGATCAATTCATTCGATTCTGTCAACTGGACATCCACACGGACATGAACGTTTCCCGGAAAGCCATCCTCCCCATCCCGGTCGAAGATGGTAAGGGCTGCGCCTTTCTCTGTCGGCTCCAGATTCCACCGGCGCAGGTGATAACCATGGCCGCCGTGAAGGGTGTTCTTTCCTTCGTTGCGTGTGACGGAACAAGTCCTGCCATTCAATGGAAAGGTACCTCCGGCAATCCGGTTGGCATAACGTCCGACAAATGCACCGATGCTTCCCATGCCGGGGTAATCTGCAGGATCATCGAAGCCCAGCACGATGTCGCCAAGTCTCCCATCCCGGTCCGGCATAAGGATGGACTGGATTGCGCCGCCGGTCTCCAGCAGCGTGACCTGATACCCGTGGGAATTCTTAAGCGTCAGCATTTTTCCTTCCTTTCCTGATGAGCTTTGCCGCCTCCGCTATGGGAATATTGATGAATGCAAAGCCAAGGGCAATTAAGAATTCCTTGAGACTGATGGAAGCAAGCCCGAAAAGGCGGCAAAGAGCGGGTACGAAGAGGACGCCGCATGTCAGCACGATGGTCCAAAGCAAAGCTGCCCAAAGCCACCAGTTCTGGTGTTTCATCTTGAAAATCGATTCCGTCAAGCTGCGGTTATTGAATGCACTGAACATCTGAGAGAAATTACAGGTCAGGAAAGCCATCGTCGTGCCGTCGATGCTGGCAGTTAAAGCCCATCTGCCGTTTTCAAGCCATTCGCCGAAGAGGAAGGAGAAGAAGATAAGCACGCCCATGAGGATGCCTTGAACCAGCATTACCACGCCGCTGCCATTGGAAAACAGGCTTTCATCCGCAGGCCGGGGCTTGCGCTTCATCAGCCCTTCTTCTGCCCGTTCCATTCCCAGAGCCAGACCGGGGGCCGAGTCAGTCACCATATTGATCCAAAGAAGATGCGCTGCACTGAAGATTTTGAATCCAAGCATGGATGCAACAAAGACCGTGACGATCTCACAGAGGTTGGTCAGCAGTTGGAACTGCACGACCTTGTGCACGTTGTCATAGATCTTTCGCCCTTCTTCCACCGCGTTGACGATGGTGGCGAAATTGTCGTCAGCCAGAACCATGTCGCTGACGCCCTTGGTCACGTCAGTTCCGGTAATGCCCATGCCGACGCCGATGTCCGCTGCCTTGATAGAAGGCGCGTCGTTGACGCCGTCGCCGGTCATGGCCACGACCATACCCCTGGCCTGCCAGGCACGCACGATCCTCGTCTTATGCTCCGGCTGCACACGGGCGTACACAGAATATCTGGTAACCGCTTCCACCAGTTCCTCGTCGCTGATGTCCTCCAGCTTCGCGCCTTCGATGGCCTCCGATTCATCCTTGATGATGCCCAGGTCTTTTGCGATGGCAACGGCGGTGTCCCGATGGTCGCCGGTGATCATCACCGGGCGGATGCCGGCACTGCGGCATTCGGTGATGGCGTCGTAGACTTCGGGGCGGCAGGGGTCGATCATGCCCACAAAGCCGATGAAGACAAGCTCCTGCTCCAGGGTTTCCGCCTCATAGTTTTCCGGCTCTTCCTTCCAGATTCGGTAAGCGGCGCCCAGGACGCGAAGGGCCCTGTCCGCGAATTCCTTGTTGCGCTTCATCACGGACTGCCGGTATTCCTCCGTCATGGG
>JAEEGL011899949.1_pt1 | contig 15652 bp, 13 predicted proteins | sample 9134231 | NCBI WGS metagenome assembly JAEEGL01 (sample SAMN16246548, study PRJNA631951) | gut metagenome | biome: gut microbiome; feature: rumen; material: fiber-attached | host: Bos | place: Iran: Karaj | collected 2018-10
AAGGACTCTTTCATCGTCGCCAATCTTGTAACCAAGAAGGATTCCCTTGTCGCCGTGAGCCTTAACCTCTTTTCTGTTGTAGCAAGATCTGATCTCTCTGCCGTAGAGTTCGCTGATGGCAACTGCTGTGATAACAGCAAGAGGAATTCCCTTGTAGGCAGGTCCGAAAAGAACGTCGAACTCAAGACCAAAGGTATCATGAATAGCCCTTGCATAGTACTCACCAAGCTTGCGAAGCTGTGATCCTGTGACATAGGCTCCCGCATTCATGAAAAACGGGGACTTTCTTCCGCTCTTAAGCGTAAACTCCCCAAACTTAAGCACGTTGCTGTCCACCATAAACTCAATAAATTCTTCCTTGTACCTTTCCATATCCCTCAAACTCCTTTATTCCACAATTTATATTTATCTTTTGTTGTACCAATTATTTAGAAGCCAGGGCATCAGCGATGTCCTTCTTCATATCAAACACAGCAGCTCTAGCGGCTTCTCCCACCTTGCCGTCATTAAACTGCTTGTAGTTCTCGCTCTTCCATGCTGCGATAATTCCTCTGGAGGAATTGACGATGGCTCCAAGACCGTCCTTGTTGAAGAAGTGAACCAGATCCTTGCCCTTGCCGCCCTGAGCGCCGTAGCCCGGAACCAGGATATAAGCATGAGGCATGATATCACGAAGAACCTTGCCCATCTCTGGGTAGGTTGCTCCAACAACGGCGCCAACATTGCTGTAGGCTCCATCCATGGACTCTGCGCCCCACTTCTCAACCTGTTCACCCACGTGCTCGTAGAGAGGTCTTCCGTCTATGAGGCGATCCTGGAATTCTCCGCTGGAAGGGTTAGATGTCTTAACCAGAACAAATATGCCTTTATCCTCCTTGTTGCAGACAGAAATAAAAGGCTTTACACCATCGGAACCCAAATAAGGGTTGACTGTGGCAAAATCCTCGTCAAATCCCTTAAATACCTTGTCGCCGATCTTGACGCCGCCAAGGTGTCCGACAGCATAAGCCTCTGATGTTGAGCCGATGTCGCCTCTCTTTATGTCGCCGATTACCATAAGCCCCTTGTCCCTGCAGTAATCCACTGTTTTCTTAAAAGTAATAAGTCCCGGAATTCCAAGCTCCTCATACATAGCAATCTGAGGCTTAACAGCCGGAACCACGTCATAGATATTGTCGATTATTTCCTTGTTGAACTGCCAGAAAGCCTCTGCCGCTCCCTCCGGAGTAGCTCCGAACTCCTCAAAGCATCTGTTTTTGATTCCCTCCGGAACAAAGTCCAGCTTGGGATCAAGGCCCACCACAATGGGAGCGCCCGTGTTTTGAATCTTATCGATCAATTTGGAAATCATTTATTCTTCCCCTTCCCAAAATCTTTTTTCTATTTCTAAGGTTTAAATCTTTTTGTTAGCGTGTGTTACAAAGAAATCATCGATGGCTCCGGTAAGTTTCTCCTTGGGCATTGATTTAAGCAGATATTTCTCGGGCTTAAGGTTCACAACCTTCATAACGCTCTCTTTGTCATCCTTGGCTGTAAGGAAGATGACGGGCATATCCTGGATCTTGGGAGTATTTCTGATCTCCCTTAGAACATCCGGACCGCTCATAACAGGCATCTCATAGTCTAGAAGTATGAGATCCACCTCATTCTGGGCAAGAAAAGAAAGCGCTATTTTGCCGGAGCTTGCCATGTATACGTGATATTTTACCGAGAGCCAGGTTCTCATCATTCTGAGCATGGCTCCGTCGTCGTCAATAATAAGGATCTTCTTTCTGAGACTGTCGTCCACAGAACTGAATACCAGAACAGAATCAATATGCTCTGCAAGGAGCTTCACATCAAGAGGTCTAAGGTAGGTCTCCTGAATCTTCTCCTTGGGAATTATGGACAATCCCAAAGCCAGCTCCTCCTTATTACCAATAAGATAGAGCATGAATCTCTCGACATCTATTGCTTCATTAAGATAAGCCAGAAGCTGTGAGTCATCCTTGGTCATATCACCAAGATATAGAAGGTAAATCTTGGGCTTGTTCTCAAGAGCCTTGATGGCATCGGGATCGGGTCCTATGCTGTCAACGACAAAGTTCTCTTTCTCCAGGCCTCTAACGATAGCATTTACCATAAAGCTTTTCTCATGTCCAATGAGTAAAACGCGTTTATCCATAAATTTTTCCTTCCGTCATATGACACTACTATTACAGTATATTTAAAAGTCCGTCTCTGTCAACCGCCGCCATAAGTCTTTTTACTTCGCTGTATTTAGCCTTATAGTCCTCAGGAATGCTGTATTCCTCCAGCATCTTCATGATGTCATCGGCACTGTCAAAATATGAACCTTCAATAAACTCTTTGATCGAAGCGAAGGCTCCCTCGAGTTCCTCAGGGTCTATAACCGGTTTATCCTCATCCGATTCATTGGAAAGAGGCGCCAGCTTGGTAAGATAACTCCTGTAGAGTTCCAGGAGCGGTCCGGTCAGATCATCTATTTCATCTATGTTGTACTCGTTGCCGCATTTCTCCAGATACTCTGCCCTGTCAGACAGCTCCAGAGCGCCAATGGCTCTTGCAGAACTCTTAAGTCCGTGTACGTAGATGGTATAGTTGGCTATGTCTTCATCGTTCTTGTACCTTTCGATGAATCCTGCCCTTTCCTCGATTGCCAGTCTGAAGTCGTTCATTACCTCGATGGCAACTGTGGCTGAACCGCACCTTGAAATGGCAGCTTGCACATCTATTCCATTGATTTTAAGAAGCTCCTGCATTGCAGCATTTTCTTTGTCGTTTTCCTCTGTATCCTGAACATAATCCTCATCGCCGGGAAGAGATACTTTATCCTTTGGCAGATACGACAGGATCATTTCTTCCAGCTTGCCGGGGTCAACAGGCTTGGACATATAGCCTGAGAAACCTTCCTGCAGGTACATCTCCCTTGAGCCTGATATAGCATTGGCTGTAAGGGCAATTATCGGAGTGTCCTTGCAAAGATTATCTTCAAGTTCCTGCATGGCGTGGAAGGTCTGGATTCCGTCCATATCAGGCATTCTGTGATCAAGGAAGATGAGATCATAGGCCTTTTGCTTAACCATTTCAAGAGCCTCTCTTCCGCCGGTCGCCGTATCAACATTAAGCTGGGTCATCTTAAGGAGACCCTCAATGACGGTCAGATTGGTCTTGGTATCATCAACAACAAGAATGCTTGCGTCAGGTGCATGGAAGGTTGCCTGATATCTGTCGGCATTTCTGATGCTATCCTTATAGGAAGTACTGAAATCACCAATAGGCTCCCTATCTACAACACTCTGAACAACTTCGAAGGAAAAGACACTGCCTTTTCCGTATTCACTTTGTACATTAAGAGATGAATCCATCATAGCAAGGAGGCTGTTAACAATGTTTATGCCAAGTCCCGTTCCTTCGATGGTTCGGTTTCTCTTTTCATCGATTCTCTCAAAGGCTGTCGATAACTTGTCAATGTCCTCTTCCCTGATTCCGATACCGGTATCTGATACTTTGATCTTAAGAAGGATTCTGTCCTCATCGCTCTCATCCGGGTTATCTGTCTCGACATCCTCATAATCAATATCAAGAGTAACGCTTCCCTTCTCTGTGTACTTAATGGCGTTGGTAATCAGATTGATTACGCACTGTCTGATCCTGACTTCATCACCGAATAGGATATGTGGTATATTCTCGGATACATTGACGATGAACTTAAGCTGCTTGTCATTGGCTCTTACATTGGCCATATTCACCAGGTCGTTTATTACGGAGGCTGTCTCATACTCCACCGGAATGATCTCAAGCTTACCGGCTTCTATCTTGGAGAAATCAAGAATATCGTTGATGAGGGCCAGCAGTGTCTTACCTGAATTCTGAATGTCAGTAGCATACTGCAGAACCTCCGGATCATTGGTCTGCCTGAGGATCATCTCGTCAAAGCCAAGAACCGCATTGATGGGAGTTCTAATCTCATGCGAGATATTCGACAGGAACCTAGACTTGGCTTCGTTGGCGGACTTCTCGGAGATCAGCTGATCCTCAATGGTCTGCCTTGTTCTGACAAGCTCAATGTAATCCACAAGCTTGTAGAAGGTAAGGTCAACTGTGTGATACAGTTCCTCAATCTCGTCTCTTGTAGAAATATCAAGGTTATGAAGCTCATTGGCCTCAGTATTAATCTTCTGATCGTTTGCATTGTACATTTTGGAGACCGCTTTGGACAGAGCCCTTATGGGTTCTGCGATTCTCCTCTGGGCATATCTGTTGACGAATACCGCAATGGGAATAACGATAATGGAAATAAGCATCGAAAGCTTGACGCTGAACTGAGAATCCTTAAGGCCCACTCCCAATGAAAGCTGTTTTTCCAACTCGGCCGACTTCTCCGCCTCTCTCGACAGCTTGAAACTGACTCTGCTCTCAAGAATACCTGCATTCTTGATATGACTGTAGTCCTCTTCAATATTGATCTGGGGCCTGTTGACGGCATAGGTGTATTTCATGGTGGGAACCAGCGTATTGGAAGCAATTTCCGCAGATACTCCAAGGATAATCGCCTCAAAAACAACTATCCCCAAAATAACCCGGCTGATCCTTGACCTGTTGGAGATCTCGTACTCTTCTTCCTCAGTCAAAAGTTCCTTATCAATATAATACTTGCCGTTACTAATGAGCCTCTTATTTTTTACTGAAATGTGTTTATAGACAAAATAAACGATGAAGCAGGATATAAAGCTGCCCGGAAGTTCATTGAGAAAACAATTGAAAAGAACATTGGGATCTATGGTATCCATGCTCTTTCCGGAGAGAAGCCATAGCATTATTCCCCAGAAGAAACCGTCAACAAACATAACCACAATTGCTGCAGGCACGGTTGTGTACCATTTTTTAAAAGCCTTTCTCTTGGCCAGAGCCTCTACGACGATCACCAAGAGCAGATAGATAAAAGTCAGATAGGAAAAACTGCTGGAGACTATGGATTTCTGAATAAAGACAATGAGCACAGCCATAAGCCCCGGCACTGCGCCACCAAAAGCAGCGGTCAGTATAAAGGGGATATATTTCAATATGTAAAAAAGCCCGGTAAAAATATTATGGTATGGAGAAAGTGCCATTATCCCCATGCTGTACAAAATTGACCAAAGAGCCGTCAGAACCACCATAGCAGAATTAACCACTGCTTTTTTGGGGTCATTGACTCCACCAAATATTACTTTAAATAACCGCCTTTTTTTACTGTTCATAAAATCAGCGCCTCATAAGGTGAAAACAACTGTGCCAGTCCCCGAATTACGAAATTCCGTCCCTGTGCATTGAGAACTTATCCATAGGATAGTTCTTAAGGTTCTCCAGAACCTTTCTGTCATCGGCCTTGGAAAGAAGGTTCTCTCTGGCCTTGGTGATCTCGGAAATATGTCTGTGTCTTGAAGGTCCTCCCACACATCCCCCCGGACATACCATTCCTTCTATGAAATCCTCAGGAAGCCTTCCAACCTTCAAAAGAGTAAGTGCCTTCTTGCACTCGTTGCCGCCTGCTGCCCTTAAGAGCTTGATGCCGGAGGTATCCTCTCCTCTCTCCTGCATACACTCGATAACAGCATTGGCAACTCCTCCGCTGGTGGCAAATCTCTTGCCCCAGATGGAAGATTCCTGATATTCGTTACTTACAGGGCCGAACTTAACATCCTTGGATCTCATAAGAGCCCTGAGTTCTCCGTATGTTACCACGTAGTCCGCATTGCCCGGAACGGTCTTGTCCTGCGCCTCCGACTTCTTGGCGATGCAGGGGCCGATAAATACGGTTACACATCCGGGTCTTGTGGCCTTCAGATATCTGGAAATGGCGCACATAGGCGAAACCGTGGTTGACATGTTATCCCTGTACTGATCAGGGAAGTGCTTCTTTAACATATTAATAAATGCAGGACAGCAGGAGGTAGTCATCTTCCTGCCTTCCTTATAGGCTTCTGCCCACTCAGCGGACTCATAGGCTGCGGTCATATCACCGCCAAGTCCGACCTCAACCATGTCGGCAAAGCCAAGTCTCTTAAGTCCTTCTTTGATGGAACCCATGGAAATATCATCTCCAAACTGGCCTTCCGTTGCGGGTGCGCACATTGCAATTACTTCTTTGCCTGCCTTGATGTCTTTAATAATATCAACGAGGAAGGTCTTACTTCCGATAGCGGCAAAAGGACAGCTGTGAATGCAATGACCGCACTGGATACACTTATCCTCATCTATCTTGCAGTAGCCGTATTCATCATAGGTAATAGCTCCTACAGGGCAGGCTTTTTTGCAGGGTCTCTCCAAATGCACGATGGCATTGTAGGGACATGCGTTGGCACACATTCCGCACTCCTTGCACTTAGCGGGATCTATGTGCATATGTGTATCACCCGGTGTGATAGCTCCGAATTTGCAGGAGTTAAGGCAAGCCTTGCCCATACAGAATCTGCAGTTGTCAGTTACGGAATAGGCTGCGATGGGGCATTCATCACAGGCCGGGTCGATTACCTGTACAATATTCTGAGAATCCGGATTGTAGGAAGGATTCTTGGCCATTGCCAGATTGATCCTCTGCCTTACAATCTCTCTTTCCTTATATACACAACATCTGTAGCTGGGCTTGGGGCCCGGAATGATATCAAGGATAAGCTGTTCGATATGCTCCTGGTCGTTGTTCCCCTCCCACTCCAGGCGGCACACCTGCTCCATTATGTTGTGTTTGAACCTGTTCATGCTTTCATCATTTGTTACCATAAAAATCTCCCTCTTCCTAAACTTAATTCTGCCTTAACGTTCTGTCTTATCCTTCTGTCTTCAGCTCGATAATTCTGCCAAATTCAAGCCCTTCTGTATATCCGGTGGCTATGACCAGAGGTCCCGACCCCTGTTTGTCCCGGACAAAGCTGATAGCTTTCTGTCTCGTTTGCTCATCCATGCCCTTAAAGGGTTCATCCATTATCAGCACATCGTTAGGAATACAGCAGGCCCTGGCAATGCAGACCAGTCTTCGCTTGCCTTCATCCAGATCTCTTACAGGCTTACGGATGTCCTCCTCAGACAGGAGTTTGAGCAGTTCCTCCGTGACTGTCTCCCTGAATATCTTCTTGCTGACCATGGTGCAGTTGGTAACTGCGTCAAGGCTCTCAACCAGCCTGTCCTCCTGAAAAACGGTTCCGGATACGATATAGGGATATTTGTAATCCCCAAGGAGTCCTACCTTGCCCTCATCGGGCTTCTCCAGGCCAAGGATCAGCCTTAAAAGCGTTGTTTTACCGGCTCCTGAATCCCCGGTAATAATATAGCTGTGTTCTGATTCAATATGTAAACTAAAGTTGTCCAGTACCTTCTTGCCGTCATAGGACTTGGACACTTCCTTAACTTCGATTATCAATTTCTGGTTCCCCCGAACTTTTTTCTTTTGATCTAAATTACTTAAACAGGCTGCAGATAACGCCTGATGCAACGCCTATTACAAGGCATCTTACCACTCCGATAAGCGCTGAATGCTTAAGCTCCGCCAGCACCTGCGGAAGAAAGATATACTGCATCTGTCTGTCCACCGGCATTCTGAAAATGTGAGCCATCTCAAGGAGCTTAGAATCGGTGCCCTCAAGGGCCTTGTACACACTTCCGTAGAAAAATCCCGCCGTTGCCACCAGACACACGATAAAAGTAATGTCCGGATTGTTATGAAAAAACAACGGCAATATAAGTGTTATCTCCGGAAGCTTCCCAAGTATCAGCTGCAAAGGTTTAAGAATCATCCCCAATAGTTTCTCCCCAAAACCAAGTCCTGCAAGGGCGCAGCCTATAAGCCCCCCCAGGATGAAACCGGTGATTATACCGGAAATATTACTCTGTAAAATCCCCATTTCAAAACTCTCTCTTTTCTTAATTTATTTCTGATTGATCATCCCCGCCAGATATCCTGCCCCAAAACCGTTATCAATATTAACAACACTGACACCGCTGGCACAGGAATTGAGCATTGACAAAAGAGCTGACAAACCTCCGAAGGATGCTCCATAGCCCACGCTGGTTGGAACCGCGATAACCGGGCAGTCCGCCAGACCTCCTATCACGCTGGCAAGAGCCCCTTCCATTCCCGCTATGGCAATTATTACCCTTGCGGTCATGATCTCTTCCATCGCCCTCTTATCAAAGAGCCTGTGAATTCCGGCAACCCCCACGTCGTAGAGCCTCACAACATTATTACCCATGATCTCGGCAGTTCTGGCGGCTTCTTCAGCCACAGGAATGTCGCTGGTTCCGCCGGTGGCGATCACGATCTTGCCCTCTTTGGGAATGGCATCGATCTGCTGCCCCGCTATTCCTACCCAGCTCAGCTCATCATAAGTAAAATCCGAAATGGAAGCCGGCAGGTTTTCTTTGAAATAACCGGCGGCCTCCTTGCTCATCCTTGTAATAAGCACGCTTTTTTGACCATGGCTTATAAGATTCTCACTTATCCCAAGGATCTGCTCCCTGGTCTTGCCCTGCCCGAAGATAACCTCTGCCCTTCCCTGACGCAGTCCTCTGTGATGATCGGGTCTTGCGTAGCCCAGATCCTCAAAGGGCTCTTCTTTAAGCTTCAAAAGCGCATCTTCTACGGAAATCTCGTTGTTTTTAATGCCTTCAAGTAATGCTCGTATTTCCTTCTGTTCCATATCACCACCGTTGATAAATATTTGTTATATCGTTATTTTTATAAATATGCAAAGTACACTAGTATTATTCTATCATAGATTGATGGCATTCTTTACCCATCACATGTAAAAAAACTATTAACCTTCTCTAAGTAAAGTGTTATACTATCCATTGCTGTTTACAAAAGATTGATTTACCGGGAGGAAATGTCATGAGAGTACATCTTTGTAAGGGCGATGAAACCCTTGAACAGGCACTGGCCTTCATAAACGACAACGATCCGGACGGAGTGACCTATACCTTCGACCAGGAAGCAGACCGCTGCTATATTGGCGACGAAGTCTTCGTAAATGCACCGGTTCTCATCAATTACAAGAACTCCTACTATGCGCTTCACATAGCAGAGTAAATCCAGGCAAAGTAAAACCACAAGAAACAAAGGAAATATCAATGAACACTCTTAAACAGACCTTAAAAGACTATATACACCAGCCCAACTTCAAAAAGCGCCTTATCGTCATGAACATCGGCGTCTTTTTAATGGGATTCTTTCTATCCTTCCTTATCAAGGTCGACCTGGGAACCGATCCCTGCACCTTCATGAACTGGACCGTATCTGAGAAACTTGGAATTCTCTTTGGCACCTGGCAGCTTATATTAAATGCTGTTCTGTTCATTTTTGTTCTCCTCTTCGGAAGAAACCAGATAGGTGCCGGAACAATTGCCAACATGGTATTTATTGGCTACATTGCCAATTTCTTTAAGTGGCTGTGGGAGAAGATCCTCCCTGAGCACTATTTTACCGACATGCCCACAAGAGCCGTTATCTTCGTATTGGCGCTGCTGTGCTTCATCATATCGGTGTCCTTCTACATCAACGCCAACATGGGAGTATCACCCTATGACGCGATGCCTCAGATAATCTCTGAGAAGGTACTCAAAAAAGTTCCTTACGCTGTTATCCGTATTGCTTACGATTTCCTTGTTATCGCCATCGGCGTAGCTCTTGGCGGCAAGCCCAATATCGGAATTGTCCTCATGGCCCTGTTCCTTGGCCCTGTCATCACAGTTGTAGGCAAGTTCCTTAACAAGCATGTGTTCCATCTGTGATCCATATATGATCAATCAATAATTCACCGATAAAAAAGAGACCGCCACGCTGCGGTCTCTTATTATTTGCATGCACAATATTCAGTTGTAAAGCCCTCATTGTTATGCCTGTCTGATCTTAACGAAAGCAACTGCTTTCTTCTTCTCGGCCTGCTCTGTTCGGCGAACAATATTTCCGGAATGAACATGATACTCGGATACGATATCCTCGTCCTGCATGCTTCCGGCACCTAACATGTCAAGAGCCTTAAACTTACCGTATGATAGGTTCTGCTCCTTTGCCTTGATAGCATCAGCCATGATCTCGATGCAGCTCTGGCTCATGCCTTTTTTAGTCTTTGCGGAACTTCTCATTATTCAATTCCTCCATCTCATAAGAAAATTTGATTAAATGATTATGCGGAAAACGTGTCCCGGGCCCCTCAACCCTTGCGTCTCCGTAATTAATTTTCATTTAATGGGAACATTATATAACATTAATTTCAGAAAAGATAGAGGATAATGCAGTACTTTACCTTAATAAAACATAAAAAGAATATAAACAAAAGTTTATATTCTTTAGCGTTTATTTCTGCACTTTTATGCGCTCATCGCCTGCAAGATAATTAAGAAGAGCAGCCCTTGCATGCTCCTTGTCAGTGGCTTCAACGCTGACGGTGAACTGATAGGTGTGAATCTTGATACCATCTTCCCTGCTGGCTTCTTCAGCTTCGGCAATGGATCTGTCTCTGGTATCCTCACTGGTCATCTCCATAATATCTTCGATGGCAAACTTTCTGAATCTCTCCTTCTGGGTCTCATCGGTAAGATATTTGTCAATAAGACTTAAGGTATTGCCGAGATTCAGATAATCTCCATGAAGGAAAGCCTCTATGTCAAGGACTTCCTCTTCGTTGTCGGAACTTTCCTCATTCCAGGTGAGCTCCTTGGCAAACAGTTCACCGGACTGATCGGCATTATGCTGCTGCCATTCCATGATATACCATTTCCAGATCTGCATCCGTCGTCTGTTAACCTTCTCGTCGCTAAGCTCCGACAGCTTCTGACAGGCATGCCTTACACCTCTGGCCACAAGGGCCTCAGTGGTATTGGTAACATCATAGGTTCTGCTGGAAACAATACTGCTGCGCTCATTATTGATTATCTTAAGCCCCATATTGTTCCCGGACAGCTTCTCCAGCTGGAGAATATAGTCTCCCTGACGCGCAATGACAACAGACCTTTCAGACAGTAAGGTATCCTTAAGCTCTCTGAAGGTCCTAAGTACATCATCATTTTGTATGTACCTGAATTGTCTGCTCATTTAGCCTCTCCTGTAGCTTATTTTTCCTTCTTATCAAGATATCTCGCCTTGAAATCCCCTATACTGCAGGGGCGGCCGTAGAAGTAGCCCATAACCTCCGAGATGGGATACTGCTTGGCTATCTGGGCCGATTCCTCGTCCTCAATTCCGGTAAAGCAGGTCCTTATTCCCAGTCTGTGGGCAAAACCGGTCATGGTCTCCACCATATATTTGTTGGTGAGATTATCCGTAACTCCCGCCGTAAGAGACGGAGATAAATTGATCACATCTATCGTAAGATGCCTTGTAAGATCCAGTGCGGCAAAATCCGCCACATCAAGTCCTATCTTAAGTCCGCAGGATTTAAGGAACTCCACCTGACTCTTTAAATGCTCCATTCCCAGCTGCCTTGAGCCCTGCGTTAGCTGAAGGCACAGCCCCGTTGCCGGATAGGAGGTCTTCCTTAGTATTTCCAGAAGGGTTGTTCTAAACTCAGATCTCTCCAGCTGCATAAAGGCCAGATTGACGCTGAGGAAAAAGTCTTTGTTGTTCTTTCTTATCTCGATGGCATCAAGAAGAGATTTCTCCAGTATCCAGTTGCCCAGAGTGTAGAAAACCTGATCCTGTTCAAGCCAGGGCACAAACTCCGAAGGAGACACTGCGCCGAAGGGCTCTTTTTTCCAGCGGACAAAGACTTCCATGCCAACGAGTCTTCCATCGTTTGCCGCCATGATCGGCTGATATTCCAGATAGAAACCGTCACAACCGTCCAAAACGCAGTTTCTTATGGTGTTAACAAGCTCTATATTGCTCTTCTTGTTATCCAGCTCATCGTTATGGAAAATAATAAGGTTGCCGTGCCTCTGATTCTTGGAATAATCAAGGGCATACTTGGCGCTGGTGTATATGGAATGCTCATCTATTGAATAATCCGCTGCCAGAATAACACCGCCGCCAAGCTCAGCGCATATCTTCTTGCCGCTCACCACCAGGGATTCTCTTGTGAAGGTCCTCATTCTTCCATAGAGCTTCTTAATCTCGTCAATTGACAGTATATCAGTTACAAAGGCAAGAACTGTACCCTCTGCCCTGTAGGTTCTGCCCACATCCTTGGTCTCCTGCATAAGTTTGGCAGCTGTGACTCTCAGGATATTGTTACCTGTCATGTATCCGTATTTTCTGTTGATATCCGCAAAATCAATGAAGTTGATCATGAGGATAGCGTAGGTCTTCTTGCGGTTCTTAAGAGCCCTCATATAATTAAGGAGCTCATACTGATTGGGCAAAAGAGTAATGGGATCGTTATTGTCAACGATTCCCTTGTTGATCATCGAGCATGCGTAAAAAACAGGTCTTCCGGCATAGTCCTTGATGACAACTCCTCTGCAGGAGCAGACTACGTATTCCCCGTTTTTGTTCTTGGCTCTGTATTCAAAGGTGGGATCAACCTTTTTACCCGCATAGACAAGGCCGGTATATTCCGTGAATTTGTCCCTGTCATCGGGATGAATCCTGTTCTCCCACACAGATGCCGCATTGTAGATATATTCCCCGGTAAGTCCGAAATAATCCACTGCATTGGGGGACCATCTGGAAATATTCTTGGTCATGTCATAGACATAGACGTAACGGCTTCTTGATGTAACAGCAAAGGTATCAAAAATCCTGTTTATCGTATCGTACGTTCCACCCGCCATACCTTTTGCAAGATCTCCTTTTTCATTCTCCGTCCCGGATATACCAAAGCATACATTAACTGTATTTCAATGCATACATTTATATTATAGCATTAATCACTGTAATCAGAATCCATATTGGCTACAATGTTGTAGTCGGGATACTTCTCTTGTACCTCACTTATGGCAGCTTCAAATACGTCTTTCCTGTCGGGGGCAAAATCCACAACCATGTCGAATCTGATGTTTTTCCTCTCAAAGTCCACGAAGAATCCATGCATCTGCAGTATCTCATCATGAGCGGAAAGGATCTTGGAAACATCGTTTCTTACCTTGGCAATTGCCTCATCCTTGGTATTTACTGAATAAATTCCGATGGATACGAGCATTACATTGTGCTCAGCAAAAACGTCCTCCTGAATACGTCTGGTTATGACATCAATCTTATCTGCAGTAAAGGTGTCGGGAATCTCAATATGTACCGAAGCCATTACACGGTCCGGGCCGTAGTCGCTAAAAATCAGGTCATAGGCTCCAATAACCCCATCCACAGAGAGAATGGTCTTCTTGACAGCCTTGGAAACACTGCTGTCTATCCTCTCTCCAAGGATCTGGCTGAGGGTGTTCCTTAGCATCTCAAGAGCAGTCTTAATCAGGAATAAGGAAATAATGGCACCAAGATATGCTTCCAGTGACACTCCTGTGAACACAAAGATAATGGCAGCCACCAATGTAGATAAAGAGATGATTGCATCGAATCTGGCATCTGTTCCGGATGCCACTAGGGATTCCGACCTGATCTTTTTGCCGGTGCCGATGAAAAAGGTACCAAGTCCCAATTTGACAATAACTGCTACCGCAATGATCACCAAAGTGGTCACGCTGTATTCCGGATTCTCATGGGCAAAAATAGCCTTGATCGATTCCACAAGTGAAGTAATACCTGCATATAGTACGATCACAGATATGATCATGGCGCTCAGATACTCGATTCTTCCGTAGCCGTAAGGGTGCTTTCTGTCGGGAGCCTTGCCCGCAAGAGCGGTTCCCACTATAGTTATGACCGATGACAAAGCATCGCTTAAGTTGTTGACCGCATCAAGCACAATGGCTATAGAACCGGATATAAGTCCCACAAACATCTTAAAGCCTGCCAGCAGTATATTCACCACTATACCTATAATACTTGTTCTGATTATTATCTTGCCACGTTCCTTGGCCAAATTCTGTTCTGCCATATCTTTTTCTCCTGTCTTATTATTCTGCAAAAATATACTTATTAATCATAACATGAATTGATACACCAGCGTAAAAAAAACAAGGTACTCCCGGTAAAGAGAGTACCTCATTGTATTATGTATAATTATTTAACTACGATATTAACAATTCTGCCGGGAACATAGATTTCTTTGACAATGTTCTTGCCCTCAAGCTTGTCTGCGATAAGTTCCTTACCCTTGGCGATTACTTCATCCTTGGGGTCTTCCTTGCCGATTTCAAGAGTAGCCTTAACCTTGCCGTTGATCTGTACGGCGATCTCTACTGTATCCTCTACGCACTTGGACTCATCACAAACAGGCCATGGCTCAAATGCCAGTGTCTTGTCATGACCAAGGAGCTGCCAGATCTCTTCTCCCACGTGAGGGCAGATGCAGGAAAGCATCTTGATGAAGTTCTCTGCATACTCTCTGGGGCAGCTTCCCTCTTTGTATACTGCGTTGACAAAGATCATCATCTGGGCGATGGCTGTGTTGAAGCCAAGAGCCTCGAAATCAGATGTAACCTTCTTTACTGTCTGATGATATACCTTGTCAAGGTTACCATTGTTGTCCTCTGTAATGTTAGCAGGCTCTGTAAAGAATGTGTATACACGGTTGATGAACTTTCTTGCACCGGTTACAGCTGCTGCATTCCAAGGCTTGGATACCTCAAGAGGTCCCATGAACATCTCATAAAGACGAAGTGTATCAGCACCGTACTCGCGAACGATATCGCTGGGGTTAACAACGAACTCAGGGAAACGCTTACCCATCTTGATGCCATTCTCACCAAGAATCATTCCCTGATGTACAAGCTTCTTGAAGGGCTCTTTTACCGGTGAAAGGCCATTGTTGTATAAGAAGCGGTTCCAGATACGTGAGTAAATAAGGTGTCCAACCGCATGCTCGGGACCACCGATATAGAGGTCTACAGGCATCCAGTGCTTCAAAAGCTCCTGATTGGCAAATTCGTTGTCGTTGTCAGGATCGATATATCTCAAATAATACCAGGAAGAACCTGCGGAGCCGGGCATTGTTGAAGTCTCTCTTGTGCCCTTAAGTCCGTTCTTGTCATACTGCTTCCACTCGGTAGCATTCTCAAGAGGAGCCTTGCCGCCGTGTCCCTTGTAATCCTCAAGCTCGGGAAGTACAACGGGAAGCTCTGAATCATCAAGGAATGCTATGCTGCCGTTTTCCTTATATACGCAGGGAACGGGCTCGCCCCAGTAACGCTGTCTTGCAAAGATCCACTCACGGAAGTGGTAGTTAACCTTCTCTCTGGCAACTCCCATATCTACAAGTTTCTTGGTGATGGCCTTCTTGGCTTCCTCAACGGTCATTCCGGTAAACTCCTCGGAGTTCTCAAGGATGCAGCCCTTGCCAAGATAATCCTGTTTCTCAAATGCGTGCTTAGAAACGTCAACTGTTCCCTCGGTATTGTTAATAACCTGAATAAGAGGAAGATTATGAACCTCTGCATACTCAAAGTCTCTCTGGTCATGGGTGGGAACTGCCATTACAGCACCTGAACCATAACTTGCAAGTACGAAGTCACCGATGAATACAGGAACTTCCTTACCGTTTACTGGGTTGATCGCATATATTCCCTTAAGAGGGCAGCCTGACTTGGTCTTGTTAAGGTCTGTACGGTCAAGGTCATTCTTCTTAAG
>JAEEGL011994797.1_pt1 | contig 15652 bp, 13 predicted proteins | sample 9134231 | NCBI WGS metagenome assembly JAEEGL01 (sample SAMN16246548, study PRJNA631951) | gut metagenome | biome: gut microbiome; feature: rumen; material: fiber-attached | host: Bos | place: Iran: Karaj | collected 2018-10
CTTTTTCATATTTATAATCCCAAAACTTCACTCACGACATGTGTTTTATTTTTTAAACGTGATAAAAGGATTCCAATATATGCCATTATATTATTTCCTTAAATCTTAAATCATATATTCACCCTCATCTGGGCGAAGAAAGCAAATATATAAAGTGTCATACACAATTAATGGATTTTTAGCCCCATCTTCCGATATTCTGTTTGACTAGAATAATGCACCACACGCTATAAATTATAGCACTTTTTTATATTTTTGTCAAAAAGATGATACTTTACACATTATTATATTGACTCGTGAATAAAAATATAGTAGTATAGTGTGCTTGTAATAGGGCTTAGTGTGCTTTTGTTAAAGAAACTTGACATTATTTTACTTTGGTGTTATAATACTAAGCCATCAAACGGGGGGAATAAAATGATAATTGATGAGTATTCAATTTTAAAGAAGAAAAGAAAAAAGAATGCTTTTGCAGCAACAGCTTTACTCATTAGTATTGCAATTGCACTTTTAGTTATGGTAGGTGCAGTTTTAGTATTAAGTAAAGTAAATGACAATGACCGTATTACACCAAGTGATAATGGATCAGAGAAGTCTGATAGTAATAATAATAGTGATAGCACAACATGTGAAGGATTAGTTAAAGAAATTGTTTTTAATGATAATCTAAAAATAATTAAAGAGGCAGCTATTGGTTATTTTACTAATGAAAGATTACCACAAGAAATTGGTGAGACTAAGAAAATATCTTTAAAAGAAATGCAAGATAAGAAATTAGTTCTTAATGTTCGAGATGCTTCTGCTAATACTTGTGATGGAAATAAGTCATATGTTGAAGTAACTAAGGAAAAAGATGAATATATTATGAAGATTAATCTATCATGTAGTGATATGGAAGATTATATAATTGTTCATTTAGGATGTTATGATTACTGTGATAAAGATGTTTGTGAGAAAGAGCCTGAACCAGAAAAGGTATTTGAATACGAATACAAAAAGACTACATCTTGCGTTATGAGTGACTGGTCAGCTTGGGGAAATTGGAAAACTACTCGTGAAAAAACATCAAATCTAAAGAAAGAAGATATCAAAGTAGAGACTGAGAAAAAAGAAGTAGTGGATAAAATAGATGCTACAGCTAATACATCATATAACTGTGATAAATATCCTGGTTATACTCGTGTAGGAACAAAGTGTGTTAAAGAAACTACTGTTACTGATACCAAAGATGCAACACCAAGTAAATATTCATATAACTGTGATAAATATCCTGGATATAGTTTAGTTGGTACAAAATGTATTAAAAAGACAATTGTTAAAGATACAATTGATGCTGATAAAAATCCACAAACATATAGTTGTCCAAAAGGTTATACTTTAAATGGAACTAAGTGTGAAAGAACTGTTACTAAAACTGAGACTGTTGCATCAACACGTACATGTCCAAGTGGATATACATTAAGTGGAACAAACTGTGTAAAAACAACTAGTACAACTGATACTAAAGATGCAACACGTACATGTCCAAGTGGATATACATTAAGTGGAACAAACTGCGTAAAAACAACTAGTACAACTGATACTAAAGATGCAACGCGTACATGTCCAAGTGGATATACCCTAAGTGGAACAAACTGCGTAAAAACAACAAGTGTAACCGATACTAAAGATGCAACACGTACATGTCCAAGTGGGTATACACTAAGTGGAACAATTTGTATAAGAGAAACGACACAAATAGATACAGCTAGTTTAATACCTGTTTATGGAACAAGAAATGTAAATGAATCTTATACATGTTATAAGCAAGAATGTACAACTAAGACAGTCTTTAGTTGTCCAGCTGGAGGAACTTGTGGAAATCATCCAGAAACAAGTTGTGAAAATGTTGCTAAAACTTGTACAAGATTAGTTACGGAAAGTTATATAGAAGGATATACATGTCCAAGTGGATATACAAGGGGTGGAATAGGCTGTAGTAGAACAATAACTGTAACTGATACAGCATCATCTACGTTGACTTGTCCAGGTGGATATACATTAAGTGGAACAAAATGTAGTAGAACAACAAGTGCAACCGATACAAAGGCATCTACATTAACATGTCCAAGTGGATACACATTAAGTGGAACAAAATGTAATAAAACAACAAGTACAACAGATACAAAAGCATCTACATTAACATGTCCAAGTGGATATACATTAAGTGGAACAAAATGTAATAAAACAACAAGTACAACTGATACAAAAGCATCTACATTAACATGTCCAAGTGGATATACATTAAGTGGAACAAGTTGTGTTCATAGTTATAATGTAAAAGAAAGTATAGATGCAACAAAAAATCCTATTACATATTATTGTAAAACTGGATATACTTTAAATGGTACTAAGTGTACAAAGGAAACTGAAGTAACTGATACCAAAGATGCTACTAAAGTATCTGGTGGTTATGTTTGTCCAAGTGGATACACTCAAAAAGATAAAAAATGTACTAAAGTAACTGTTAATAAAGATACTAAAGATGCAAGTACTAAAGTTACATATTCTTGTCCTGTTGGATATACTAAGAATGATAAAACATGCTCAAAGACTACTATAGAAACAGTTAAAACAACATACTATCGTTACGCTACAAGAAGTTGTGATGGCGGTGGTACAAGTATTAAATGGAGTACAAGTCAAAATGATTCAATTTTAAAAAGTGAAGGTTATGAATTAACTGGAAACAAAAGAGAAATTAAGGAATTTGTTAAGTAATCAGGGGGAAATAAAATGAAAAATAGTAAAATATATAAGAAATTTCTATCAATGTTAACTGCAGGAGTAATTTTTGCAACACCAATAGCTGCAAATGCTAGTTCAACTAAAAATGAAAAAGAGGATACAAGTTTTAGTTTAATGTCACAAAATGTGGAGTTAACACCATTAAATATTAATGATTATACAATTAATATTGAAAAAGCATATAACTATTTACGTCAATTTATTAATTATGATGGCTTGCAACTTGATCTTCAATGTTTATATTATCTAATTAATCGTGAATATATGGTTAAAGATGATGAGAAAGAATTAATTGATCTTGGTATTATTTATAGTACTGACGTTGTAAATGGTAAATTTGAAAACTTTGCTCGTGCATATAATTTAATTAATGTTATTAATGATTATAATCAAAGTGTTGTTAGAAATACTGATAATAAGAAAAAGATGATTGATCCAAGTATGCTATGTTATAATTATTTAGATAAAGATTTAGTATATAAAATGTTTAATAATTATTTTATAGCTTATCAAGAAGTAATTAATGAACATGAAATTACTGAAAAAGATCGACCATTATTAATAGAAAACATAGATTATCAAATGGTATTTAAACAATTAACAACATTAAATGCAGCTGAAAAAGCTGGTAATGCCCATGAGTTAGGTATTGGTGCAAGATGGGGTAGTGCTGAGAATATTACTGGTGGAGAAGTAATGCAATTAATGCGTGATTACATGCAAAAATACTATTCACGTGCTGAACTTGATAAATATTTTGTAAAAGAAGAATTAAATAAAGGACAATGGATTTTAAGAAAAGATATATCGTTAGATTTAAACTGTTTACAGAATGAACTTGAAGTATTAGTGTTCCAATTTGGACAGTTATGGACATTTGTTTATGATCATGTAAATGATGACATTATGAGATCATTTGCTATTGAGTGTAATAAAACAAAATAATTGAAGAAAGCATCGGCTTTCTTTTTTTATAAAAATATTGACATAAATATCTATTTTATGTTAAGATAACAAGGTTAAAAAAAGGGAAGTGGAAGTATGGAGAATATAAGAAATATAGCTATTATTGCACATGTTGACCATGGTAAGACTACTTTAGTTGATAAAATGCTTGAAATGAGTGGGACATTTCGAGATAATGAAGAAATTGGTTCCATGGATTCTAACGCTATTGAACATGAAAGAGGAATAACTATTTTAGCAAAACCAACAGCTATTAATTATAAAGGTTATCGTATTAATATATTAGATACCCCAGGACATGCAGATTTTGGTGGAGAAGTAGAACGTATTATGAATATGGTGGATGGAGTTCTTCTTGTTGTTGATGCATATGAAGGAACAATGCCACAAACAAGATTTGTCTTAAAAAAAGCCTTAGCTGCTCACGTAACTCCAATCGTTGTAGTTAATAAAATTGATAAAGAATCAGCAAGACCTAAAGAAGTTATTGATGAAGTAATGGACTTATTTATTGATTTAGGTGCTGATATTGAACAACTTGATTTTCCAGTTGTATATGCTAGTGCAATTAATGGTACAAGTAGTCTAGACCCAGATATAAGTACTCAAGAGCATACTATGGATTATATTTTAGATTCCATAATTGAAAATATTCCATCACCAAAGGTAAGTGAGGGAAGTTTACAGTTTCAACCAGCATTACTAGATTATAATGATTTCGTTGGACGTATTGGTATTGGCGTTGTCAAAAGGGGTTCTATTAAAACAGGAAGTATGGCGTCATGTGTAAGACTTGATGGTACTAAAAAAGAGTTTCGTATTCAAAAAATGTTTGGCTATTTAGGTCTTAAAAGAATTGAAATAAACGAAGCTCATGCTGGTGATATTATAGCAATTGCTGGTCTTTCGGATATTAATGTTGGTGAAACTGTTTGTGAAGTTGGAAAAGAAGAAGCTTTAGCTCCTCTTCGAATTGATGAACCAACGCTTCAGATGACTTTTGGGGTTAATACTAGTCCTTTTGCTGGTCGTGAAGGAAAATTATTAACTGTTAGAAAAATTGAAGAAAGATTAATGAAAGAATGTGAACGTGATGTTAGTTTAAGAGTTGTTCCATATGATCAAGAAAGCTTCACTGTTTCTGGTCGAGGTGAACTTCATTTATCTATTTTGATTGAAAATATGCGTCGTGAAGGATTTGAACTTCAAGTATCAAAACCAACGGTTATTATTAAAGAAATTGATGGTGTTAAGTGTGAACCATTTGAAGATTTGCAAATGGATATTCCTCAAGATTATGTTGGTGGAGTTATTGAAACATTGGGACAACGTGAAGGTGTTTTAGAAAATATGGTTAATCATGATAATCAAGTTCGTTTAAACTATGTTATACCATCACGTGGATTAATTGGTTTTACAACCGAATTTATGACTTTAACTAAAGGTTATGGAATTATGAATCATGCTTATAAAGAATATCGTAAAGTAGCTGGCAGTATGGTTGGTGAAAGAAAACTTGGTGTCCTTGTTTCTATGGAAAATGGTAAAGCTACGGCTTATGCTTTAGGACAACTTGAAGACCGTGGTACAATGTTTATTGAACCTGGCCAAGAAGTATATGAAGGTATGATTGTTGGTGAACATAATCATGATAATGATATTGCTATAAATGTTGTTAAGGGAAAGAATCTAACTAATACTCGTGCTTCTGGAAGTGATCATACAGTTGTATTAAAAAGACCAAGATATATGAGTTTAGAGACTTGCCTTGATTACATTAATAATGATGAATTAGTGGAAGTTACTCCACATAGTTTTAGATTAAGAAAAAAAATTCTTAATGCGGAAGATCGTAAGAAGGCTGCTAGAAATAACTAGAGGCTTTTTTTATAATAAATATGGTATAATTAAATGGGAGTTATTTATGGGAATATTATATGTTATTGCAACGCCAATAGGTAATTTAGATGATATTACAAAGCGAGCACTTGATATACTTAATAGTGTTGATTTAATAGCTTGTGAAGATACAAGAACATCAAACGTTTTACTTAAACACTTTGGCATTTCTAAGAAATTAGTTAGCTATCATAAATTTAATGAAAAAGGAAAAAGTGATACTCTAATTAATGATTTGATTTCTGGTAAGAATATTGCTTTAATATCTGATGCTGGATGTCCTTGTATTTCAGATCCAGGTAGTATTTTAACAAATGAGGCTATCAAAAATAATATTGAAGTGATTAGTATTCCTGGGGCATCTGCAGTAATTAGTAGTTTAATGTGCTCTGGAATGGATACTAGTTCTTTCACATTTTATGGCTTTTTAAATCGTGAAAACAAGAAAATGGTTAATGAGTTAGAAAAAATTAAAACAGATTCTAGTAAGATTGCAATTATTTATGAATCACCAAAAAGAATTATCAAAACTCTTGAAAAAATAAAAGAAGTGCTTAATAATCCATATGTTTGCTTATGTAATGATTTAACAAAAAAATTTGAAAAGAAATATTATGGAAAGGCTCAAGAGGTACTTGCTGAACTTAACAGTAATCCAAATAGCCAATTAGGAGAATATGTTTTGTTAATAGAAAAAAGTGAATATTTTGGTGATTCTATTGATGACTATTCATCTGAAGCCTTAATTGTTGATGAAATGATAAAGAATAATTGTACGATGAAAGAGGCTATTAAAAAAGTGAGTGAGAAATATAAAATTAATAAAAATGATGTATATAATTCATCATTAAATCTAAAAAAAATATTTACTAAAAACACTAGTAATAATTAATTAATTGTGATATAATGAATATGTCTAGAAGATACGAAGGTAATAGTTTAAAACCGACTAAAGATACATTTCGGGAGTTCGGAGCATTAATCTGTGTTGAAAACTTAGTGGAGTTCCTAAGGATCCTAATGATTAGTTATGGACACCCACCTCGTGACGACGTGCGCGGGTTTTTAATGTAATGCTTTCGATTTTCTGGATTTTTTTATTTATGAGGAGAATATGAAAAAAGGCTTAAAAATAACGATTATATTATTTGTTATAACTATTATAGTTCTTGGTGGTATCCTAGCTTATAAAAAGTATCAAAAATGGAGAGAAGAGGAACGTATTCGTAATGCCATTATTAAAATAGAATATATTAATCCTTTGGAAATTGAATTTAATAGTGATGCTAAATTGAGTGATTTGATAACTAGTATTAATGGAACAATATTAGATGATTTTGTAATTGATACTAGTGTTGTTGGTAGTAAAACGCTTAGTTTTAAATATGTTAATGAAGAAGATATTACGGTACCCCGTACAATTTCTATTCAAATAGTAGATAAAACTCCTCCTGTTATTTGGCTAACTGATAGTTATACTGTAAATATAGGTAACACAAAAAAATTAGAAGATACGATTATGTGTGTGGATAATTATGATGATAATCCAAAGTGTAGTATTATAGGGGACTATGACTTTAATAAAATTGGAAAATATGATTTAGTATATGAAGCTAGTGATTTTAGCGGAAACATTACAAAAAAGAATTTTACCTTAAGAGTAGTTAAACCAGTGAAAAGTATTTCCAATTCATCAACTATCCCTTTTAGAAGTCTTTATAATGAATATAAAAAAGATGATACTTTAATTGGCATTGATGTATCAAAATGGCAAGGGGATATTGATTATTCTAAAGTGAAAAATGAAGGCGTTGAATTTGTTTTTATAAAACTTGGTGGTCAAAATGGTATTGGTGGTGATTATTATCTTGATTCAAAATTTGAGAGGAATATTAATGGATTTAAAGAAGTTGGTATTCCAATTGGACTATATTTTTATTCATATGATAATAGTATAGAATCTGCCAAAAATTCTGCTTTATGGGTAATTGAACAAATTAAGAAATATGATATCGATTTACCAATTGCTTTTGATTTTGAAAGTTGGAGCAGTTATAATAAATTTCATATGAGTATGAATACTCTTACTAAAACATTTGAATCATTTGCTAATACACTTAAGAAAAATGGCTATGATAGTATGTTATATGGAAGTAAGAATTATTTAGAAAATATTTGGCTAAAAACTAATTATCCAATATGGCTTGCCCATTATACTAGTAAAACAGATTATAATAGTTCGTTTAAATGTTGGCAAAGAACTAGTTCAGCTAAAATATCTGGAATAACAGCTAATACGGTTGATTTTGATATATGTTATAAATAATGTTTACATTTTAATGTCAATGTGTTTACAAAAAATTGGTTTGTTTGTCGAATCAATTTTTTTATTTCTTTTATTTTGATAATCTACATTTGGGTGATAAAAATGGAAGACGTTAAATTAAAAGATTTAATTCTAGAAAATCAAAATTTAATCTACAGTATTATTCATAAGTTTCGGTCGCAGGATATAGAAGATTTGTTTCAAGTTGGTTGTATAGGTTTAATTAAAGCATATCAAAAATATAATGATACGGTAAATGTTAAATTTACATCATATGCTTATAACTTTATTTTAGGTGAAGTATATCAGTATATAATTAATAATCGAAATATTCGCTTGAGTCCAGCTAATATGAAATTATATAGAAGTATTAATAAAGCGTATGAATATTTAACTAATCATTTAGGAAGAAATCCTACAATTAATGAATTATGTTCATTTGTAGAAATTGAACCATATAAACTTGAAGAGTTACAAAATGCTATGATGATGGAAAATATTGATGATTTATATAATTTAAAGTGTCATACAAGTATTAGTAAAGAAGAATTAATTGATTTACGTAATGCATTGGGTAATTTGACAAATGATGAGAAATCATTGATTAGAGCTAGGTATTATAATGATTATACTCAAAGTGAATTAGCAAAGGTATATAATACTAATCAAGTAAAAATAAGCCGAGAAGAAAAAAGAATATTATCAAAGTTAAAGACTAAAATGTATTAGCCTTTTTCTTTTTTTTCCATAAAATAAAATGATAAATATGAAAATAGAAAATGTTGATAACAAAATAATAATTTATTTATTTAATAAGACTATTGATATTAATAATATTAATAGTTTAAATAAGCAAATTAAAGATGTGTTTATAAGAATAATGAAAAGAGGTACGCATGATTTTTTAGGATATAATAAGGTGAATGTATATCATAATGATATTTATGGGATAATTTTAGAAGTAGAAAATATTTATAAAGGAGATGTTTGCTATCCAACTATTGATATAAAATTAGTTATATATAAAGATGTACCAATGTATTTAGAGTTTGATGATTATTGCTTTGCTTCTAAACCTAAAGATTTAATTATTAAAAATAGTAAGTATTATTTAGCAATAGACAATAAATATATTGTTGATAAATATATTGAATATGGCAAAATTAAATATAAAAAATTACTAAATGAAATTGATTAATTATAAGATATAATGTATAATATATGTGATATAGAAAGTTGAGGAGCTATATGAAAAAGATTTTAAAGAGAAATCGTTATACGATTATATTATTATTTATTTTTGTTTTATTTGTTATTTTAGGATTAAAAGTTAAAGATATATTTGTTCCAGATGATGGTAAAGCAACTTATGGAGATAGATTAAAAAATATTGATAAACATCCAATAAGTGCTGATACTTATACTAAAATTGATGAGACATTGAAAAAAAATAGTGAAGTTATAAAAGTATCTCACCGTATTCAAGGTAAGACCTTGAACTATTTTATTACGTTTTCTGATAAAACAACAGTTAAAGATGCTAAAACAATAAGTGATAGTATTCTTAAAGAATTTGATGAAGATACTCTAAGTTATTATTCACTACAACTATATTTAATGAAAGAAGATGAAAATTTAAATAATTTTCCAATTATGGGAATGAAACATCCAGAATCAAAAGTTATTTCATGGACAAAGGATCGAGAAATTATAGTAGAGAGTGAGAAAGATGAAGAATAAAAAGAAAGTAATTTTTTTAATCATAGGCATTGCACTAGTTGTTTTTGTTGGTTTATATATTATCATTAATTATTCTGAGCCCAATATTTTAAATTCACAAGATAAAAAGTGGATTGCCGATAATGGTGGAAAAATAATTGATATTGATGTTATTAATGATATACCAGTTTATTCAAATAACGGCTCAGGCGTTATTTTTGATTTTTTATCTTATCTTGCTGAAGAAACTAATTTGCAATTTAATAAAGTTCCATATTTAAAAGATAGTAAAAATTTTAATTCCAAATATCGATTTGAAATAATTGATGGAAGTAATAAGTTAACTAGTGAACAATTATTAATGTTTACTGATTCCTATGTAGCTGTTGAAAAAAGTGAACGTAAAATAAAAAATTTAGAAGATTTAACAGGACAAAAAATAGGTGTATTAGCTAGTGATAGTAGTACAGTTTCTTATTATCTTGAGAATATTTCAAATATCGTTTATAAAAATTATGATAATGTTACTGATTTGTTTAAGGCACTTGATAGTAATGAAGTATCAACGGTTGTTGTAAATCACATGTTAAATTTAGATAAAACTATTAAAGATGAATATCATGTCAATTATTTCTTTAATAATATTGCTAAAAATGTGGTATTAACTTTAAACAGTGAAAATGAAAGTTTAAATTCAATTATTAAGAAAGTATATAATCGTTGGTATAATAAAAAATATGAAGAGGATTTTTATAAAACATTCCTTGATTATTATATTAATATGAGGAGTATTGCAGATAAAACAAAAGTTGATTTATTAAGTAAGACATATGTTTATGGATATGTTGATAACACACCATATGAGTTTTCTATGGCAGGGCATATGGAAGGTGTGGCTATTGAATATTTAAAAAGAGTAATTAAATTAACTAATATTGATCTTCATTATCAAAAATATAATAATATTGAGGAATTAAAAGAAGCTATAAAAGGTGGAAAGATTGATATTTTCTTTAATTATTTTGATAGTGATGATAGTAAATATTTAAAAGCTAAACCAGTATTTTTATCAAAGTATGTAGTAATTGGTAAAGCTCATAATTTGACTGTAGATAATTTGGAAAGCTTACGTGGAAAAGATGTAAGTACATTATCTAATAGCGTCATATCAACGTATATTAAATCAAATACTAAAGCTAATGTTAGTGAAAAAAATAGTATTAGTGACTTAAAAAATGACGATATTGTTGTTATTGATAGTGAAATATATAATTATTACAAAAACAGTGAATTTTCTAAGTATGAAATTTTATTTACTGATAATGCTAAGAATGATTATGTTTTTATGATTAATAGTAGTGATAGTTCATTTTTTGAATTGTTTAATTATTTTATAAATACTAATTCATATTATACTTACCGTAATAGTGCATATAATAGTTTTAATGGTAGTATTTTTGATAAAGTAACTTTTGAGGAGTTATATTTAATTATTTTAGCTATTATCCTGATTCCTGTAATATCTTTTATTATAGTTCGGGTATTAATGAAAAATCGTAAGCAAATTAAGGTTATGAAAAAAGATGATCGCAAACGTTATACAGATATGATGACATCTCTTAAAAATCGTAATTATTTAAATTTAAATATTGATAAATGGAATGAGGAAAAAGTAAATCCTCGTGCCATTATGATAATTGATCTTAATAATACTAAATATATTAATGATAATTATGGACGTGAAAAAGGGGATTTATTAATTGTTCGAGCTTCATCAATATTGATAAATACTCAACTAGAAAATACAGAAATTATTCGTTCAGATGGTAATGAATTTTTAATCTATATGATAGGTTATAATGAAAATCAAGTTGATATTTATGCTAAAAAGCTTTCTAAATCTCTTCAGGAATTACCTTATGGATTTGGTGCAGCTATTGGTTATAGTATGATTGTTGATAATATTAAAACAATTGATGATGCTATTAATGAAGCAACTATTGCAATGCAGAATGATAAAGAAAGTTATAAATAAGTAAGGGAGATAATATGAAAAAAGCTAGAAAAGTGTTAGGGCGTTTTTGGAAAATTTTTAAATTAGAAGAAATGCGTATATTACCTGGACAACTAGCTTTTTTTATGGTTTTATCCGTATTTGCATTATTTCCGATTTTTGGTTTGATAGGTTCAAATTTTATTAGTAATGAGCTTATAAATAGTATGGATCACTCACTTCCAGCTGCTGTATCAAGTATTTTGAAGTCTTTGATGGAAGTTGAATCATCGGGTCTTAGTATTACTATTTTCTTAGTCTTTTCTATTTATATTGCTTCTGGTGGATGTGAGGCACTAATTATTACAAGTAATGTTATATACAAAATTAAGAATACTGTTTCAATTAAGCAATCTATTAAAGCTATATTTATGACGCTAATATTGATTAGCTTAATTTTATTCGTAGTATTAGTACCAGCTTTTGGTGAATTAATAATTAATGCTATTGCTAAAGATAATCCTAGTAAAGTAATTGATACTATTCATATAATTTACGATATTCTAAAATATCCAATTTCATTTTTGTTAATATTTATTGATTTGAAAATTCTTTATACATTAGCTCCCAATGCTAAGATACCTAGTGCTTTTAATAATTATGGAACATTATTTACTACGGTATCATGGATTATTATTACAAGAGTTTATTCAGCTTATTTGAACAAATTTAATACATATGATATTTTCTATGGAAGTTTTGGAAATGTTGTAATTATGCTTTTTTGGGTATATTTACTTGCTTATGTATTTACTATGGGCATGGCTATTAATGCCGAGTATTATTTTAAAAGTCAAGAAAATGTCAAGGAAGAAGAAAATAATTATTAAAAAATGTGATTTTGTCTTATATCAAAAAATAGTTTTTTCTAATCTTAGAAAAGCTTTTTTTTTATTTAAAAAAATTTATTTTAAAATAAATATCGGTTATTTTTTTATTTAGCATATTTTATTAGAAAAAATTGATCGAATATGTTATTTTTTTATGATTTACATGTAAAATATTCTTTTTATTAAATAGTAAGCCTTATTTTAAATTACTAATAATTTGTTTTATTAATCTTTTTATATTATATTTATTTTGATGGTTCCAGCTGGACCAGAAAAAGGAGGGATAAGAAAGAAGGCTATCTATTTAATTAAACCCCAATTAGATAGATAGTTTTTTATTATAATGGATTATTATAAGTTAAAAGTTTTAAACAATCGAAAAATAATTATAATTGTTTTAACTGTTATTAGTATAATTATATTTACGCTTTATTATTTTCTTGTTTATCAAAATAAGGAAATAGACTTCCCTAGTAATGAACTAATAATTAGTGAAGAGGATAAAAGTAGCAAAAGTCATGATGATTTGGTTGTCGATATTAAAGGGCATGTTAATAAACCAGGTGTATATTATTTTATGGAAAGTGATAACCCTAGAATAGTTAACTTGATTGAAAAAGCCGGTGGTCTTTCTAAAGATGCGGATACATCTATGATTAATTTATCAAAAAAATTGGAAGATGAAATGATTATCATTATTTATTCTAAAAGTGAAATAGCTAATTATGTTAAAACGCAAGATGAATTACGAAAGAAATTAGAAATATGTGAAAATAAACTAAAAAATGATGCTTGTATTAATGAAAAACAAAATACAAGTAATGGTAAAATTAATATTAATGAGGCAAGTGTTTCGGAGTTAGAAAGTTTAAGTGGAATTGGAAAAAGTAAAGCTGAAGCAATTGTTGAATATCGAAAGAAAAATAAATATCAAACTATTGAAGATATTAAAAATGTAGAGGGTATAGGAGATAGTCTTTTTGAAAGTATTAAAGAAAGTATTACAGTCTAATTATCTTTTATTGTGCGTATTTTTTGTATTTATTCTATTTTCTTATTATCGTATTAATTTAAATGTTGATAGTTTTTATGAGGGAGATGAACTAGAATTTAGATTAAAATTAATTGATAAGAAGTACAAAAATAATCAATTTTTATTAACTTTTATAGGAAAAGAGAAATTAATTAGTTATAGCAATGATTGCCCTTATGATGTTGGTGACATTATTATAGTTAAGGGAAATCTTTCTAAACCTAATAATAATACTATTCCAAATACTTTTAATTACAGGAATTATTTACAGAGTAGAGGAATTTCTTGGGAGTTAAAAATAAGTGAATTTCAAATTATAGAGAAGAATAGTAGTATATTTTATAAACTTAAAAAGTTAATTAATGATAAAATTGATAATTATGAATATAAAGAATATTTATATAGCTTTGTTTTAGGAGATAGTTCATATTTTAATAATGAAAAAAGAAATATTTATGAAGCATGTGGACTTAGTTATCTTATTTCAATTGGATCATTACAAGTAATGATGCTTATTAGACTATTAAAGAAAATAGAAGGGAAATTAAAAATAAATAATAAGAAATCTTTAATAATTAATAGCATTGTTATTATTATATATATCCTATTTACTAAAAAGACAATTGGTGTTTTAAGAAGTGGTTTATGTTTTATCCTGTCATGTATTTTGAAGTATTATAAAATTAAATATAAATATTATAATATATTATTTATTATTGGAAGTATTCTTTTAATTTTTAATCCTTATTATATCGTTAATAGTGGATTTTTATATTCATTCACAATTAGTATTATCATTAGTATAAATTTAGAAAAAATAAAAGGAAATTATTTTAAAAGATTATTACATGTATCGATGATAGCCTTTATTGCAAGTATACCAATAACTATTTATTTTAATTATGAAATTAATTTTTTAGCTGTTATTTATTGCATATTTTTTGTACCTGTTTTTCATTTTATTATTTTTCCGTTTTCCATTATAGTATTCTTTTTTTCTTGTCTTTCTCCAATTTATTATTTTATTATTAGTTTTTTTGAATATCTTATTAACTGGTTATCTAAATTAGAAATATTGGTTTTTATTTTTAGAAAACCATCGATGATAATAGTTATCATTTACTATTTAGTTATTGTTCTAGTATTATTTAATCGAAAAAGGGCATTTTTATTATTGCTTTTATTGGTTATGCATTATAACATTAATAAAATAATTCCTGAAAAATTAATTACATATTTAAATGTTGGTGAGGGTGATAGTATTGTTTTAAAAAGTAATAATCATCTTTTTTTATTAGATACCAGTGGAAACATCTATTATAGTTATTCAGATAATATAATAAAATATTTTAAATCACTCGGAATACGTAAAATAGAGTCTTTAATTATAACACACGGAGACTTTGATCATATGGGAGAAGCTATTAATCTAGTTAATGATTTTAAAGTAGAAAAAGTAATATTTAATTGTGGTGAATACAATGATTTAGAAAAAGAATTAATCAAAGTATTAGATAAGAAAAAAATTAATTATTATTCATGTATTAAAGAATTAGATATTGATAATAACAGATTAAGTTTCTTGCAAACAGAAGAATATGATAATGAGAATGATAATTCAAATGTTATATATACAGAACTAAATGGTTATAAATTTATGTTTATGGGAGATGCATCTATAACTACAGAAAAAGAGATAATGAATAAATATAATCTATCAAATATAGATGTATTAAAAGTAGGGCATCATGGATCTAAGACTAGCAGTAGTAAAGATTTTATAGATGAAATAAATCCAAGGTATTCAGTAATTAGTGTTGGTAAAAATAATAGGTATGGTCATCCAAATAAAGAAGTTTTAGATAATTTGAGATATTCAAAAATATATAGAACAGATCAAGATGGAAGTATTATGTTCAAAATTAAAAATAATAAATTAAAAATAGAGACTTGTAGTCCGTAGAAAGGAAGATGATAAAATGAATGAAATAAAAGAATACACAGAAAAAATATTTGAAGATATAAAACATATAGATGAA
>JAEEGL015690127.1_pt1 | contig 15652 bp, 11 predicted proteins | sample 9134231 | NCBI WGS metagenome assembly JAEEGL01 (sample SAMN16246548, study PRJNA631951) | gut metagenome | biome: gut microbiome; feature: rumen; material: fiber-attached | host: Bos | place: Iran: Karaj | collected 2018-10
GAACCCCGCCTATGATACCAAGAAAAACCAATGGGGCTTAGCCTGGAATATCTGTCTGCGTCTAGGCGGCCACTGGCAACTTGACGGCACCATGTGCAACCAGTTCAACAACCTGTTCAACACCTCGAGCGGCCTGCCCAAAGCCCGCAAGAGCATCTACTCCGTCACACTGGGCTATTATTTCTAATCATTGCTGTCCACTAAACAATTCAAATTAACTATCTACTATCTACCAACGGTCAAAAAATTGGTGCCAATAGTGACACCCGAGTGAGAGGCACCCAAGAGGCACCCAAGAGGCACCCAAGAGTTTGGCAGAAAAAATATACATAATTCAAATACCCCTTTCCGAAATCGAGTTGGTAGATAGTAGATAGTTGACACTAATGCTTTCTAGTAAAAAAAGAGGGCGCTGTTGGCGCCCTCTTTTTTTAAAGGTGTATAGCTTTTACGGCAAATCGTTGAGGATTTGGCCGCCTTCATATTCGGTACCATTGTAATTGCCACCAGATTCAAGGTAAACGTTTCCAGCAACACAGTTGTTATATGTGTTGTTGCTGTGGGTGATGTTACCCAAGCAGTCTAAATATTCGACGGCAATGCCGTAATATGAGCTGGGACCGAAGATATTGTTGTTGAGCGCCAATTTGACGTTTTCTCCACGGAGGTATAGGCAGTCATTCTCACCGTAGCCGTCATTCGTACCACATTCCTTTATCTCACAATAGCTTATGCTGTTGTTGCTCTTGCGGCTGAAGAAGTCGATACCGTTCCAGTGTTCACCGTTTTCAGAACAGCGGAAGATTATGTGGTTTGAAGATGTGCCGTTGGCTATAAAGGTAGCGTCATCACCTACATAGACATTTGTGTTGGCAGGAAGTTCCAGCACTGTGCCAGCCTCAATGGTGAAAGACTTGTTACCTCCAATACCCATACCGCTACTCAAGCGATAGGGATAGCCAGGATTGACGAGGGTGTAGTTCTCAGTCTGCATATCAATACTTGTTCCTGCCAAGAAAACCACATTGCCGCCGGTGTTGCCAGTAAAGCTGTTGCCAGTTCCGAGGCCCTTGCAAGCAGCGGCGAGGGTTTCGTAGTAGAGGGGATATTTGTTGCAGTTCTTCACGTTGTTGTTCTCGAAAGCACTGAGGTAGCCTTCGTTCTCACAACTTACACCGTTGCAGAGCGAACCGTCAACGGTGCAGTGCTTCATGCTGAGCCTGCCGTTGACATGGACCACACCGTCCCACGGAGCGTCACCGCTACCGCCGTTAATGAACTGCACATACTCAAACTGGTTGTCGCTGCGGTTACTAAGGATTTTAACTTCTTGCCAAGCGCCGCGGTTGGGGTTGACGTCGGCGTTCTTAAAGATGATGGGGTTTTCGGCAGTGCCAACCATGCGGAGACCAGCGTTGTCGCCAACTATGATACCGCTGCCGGTAGTTTTGAACACGATAGTCACACCTGGTGCCACAGTCAGTAGAGCGTTGCCGTCGATGAAGAGCATACCGTCGATGACATAGTCCACAGGCAAGCCGCGGTCAGGCCAAGTGACATTCTCACTGATGGTGCCGCTCATGGTCTGCGGGTCGCCTTCACCGCCGCCACCGCCACCAGGGGTAGTGCTAAACATAGCTACATAGTTTGCGTTGCCCGTAACCGTGATGGTACGCGGGTTGGTGGTGACACCGTCGCTCCACTCGTTGAAATAATAGCCCTCGTTCGGCGTCGCAGTGATGGTGATGCTTGAACCGTCAGCATAGACACCCGAGCCGGTCGTTGTTCCCCATTCGGGATTGTTGGGTTCCACCGTGATGGTGTACTCTTTCTTACAGCCCGTCAAGGTCATTGCAACCAACAGGGCCAAACCGAATAATTTAATTGTACGTTTCATAATATCATGATATTAAGTGGTTTGATACATCACTATAGAGGTTATTCCTCGAACTTTATATCCTTTACATTGAGCTGTATTTCTGTCTTGCCGTTCCAGTAGTTCTCTTCAAGCATGTAGCATAGGCTGAACGACTCACCCTTCTTGACGCGATTGAAGTTGTCGCCCAGTTGGAAGCCAATGGCAGGATAAGCGCGGGAACGCGAAGTGAGCTGTATTGCCGAGAACTTTAGGTGGTTGGCGCCCACAACGCGTGGTGAGCCTGTGTCAACCAGATCGTGTGTGCAGAAGACAGGCACATTGTTTTCAGGTCCAAAGGGGGAGAATTGCTTGAGGATGCGGAGGAACTTGGGAGTGATATGCTCCGAAAAGCTGATTTCAGCATCGATTTCTATTTCCGGAACCGTAGCCTCAGGCGGCATGGTGCGGCTTACAATCTCCTCGAAACGCTCAACGAAGCGGTCGAAATTCTCTGGTCTGAGCGACACGCCAGCAGCGCTCTTGTGGCCCCCGAAATGTTCGAGGAGATCGCTACATTCCTCGAGGGCGGCATGCACGTCAAACTCCTTGATGCTACGTGCAGAACCGACATAAAGGTTGTCAGCGGAGAGTGTGAAAACAATGGTTGGACGGTAGTAAGACTCAACAAGTCGCGAGGCGACGATACCCACAACGCCACGGTGCCAGTCCTCACCATAGAGCACTATCGAATGGCGTTTCGCGAGTTGTGGGTCACTCTCAAGGCGGCGTTTAGCTTCCTCTGTGGCCTGAGTGTCGAGACCTTTGCGTTCCACGTTATAGTTGTTGATTTCCTCGGCAAGGCGCGAGGCAATGTCCATGTTCTCGGCCAAAAGAAGGCGAACGGAATCAAAGGCACTGTGAATCCTTCCTGCAGCATTGATGCGTGGACCGACAAGGAAGACAAGGTCACTGATGGTGAGATCCTTACAGAAATAAGACTCCTTCTCATTGCCTTCGCCGCGTTCCTCCTTGGTGCGGGGCTCTATATGACCGTAGGTAAGTATCGCCTCCAGACCCGGACGGGGCTTGGTGTTGATAACCTTGAGTCCATAGGCTGCCAGCACGCGGTTTTCGCCCATGATGGGGACGATGTCCGATGCGATGCTCACCGCAACGAGGTCCAGATAGCGCAGCAGCTTAAGCTTCAGCATCTCCAGATTTTTCTTCTGGGCCACAGTAAGTTCGGAAGCGGAGTCGCAGAGCCGAACACCGATTTTCTGCTCCATATAGGCCTCCACAATCTTGAAGCCGATACCGCAGCCCGACAGCTCTTTGTAGGGATAGGGGCAGTCGGCACGCTTTGGGTCGAGCACGGCGCAGCAGTCCGGCAATTCGTCGCCGGGAAGGTGGTGGTCGCCAACGATAATGTCAATGCCAAGCGATTTGGCATACTCAGCCTGTTCTATGGCTTTGATACCGCAGTCGAGGGCGATAATGAGCTTGACACCTGTCCGTTTTGCATAGTCTATACCTTGAAACGAAATACCATAGCCCTCTGTGTCGCGGTCCGGGATATAGAAGTCGATGTTGTAGTGAAGCGTGTGAAAATAGGAGTACACAAGAGCAACAGCTGAAGTTCCGTCAACATCGTAGTCTCCATATATCATCATGCGTTCCTTGTTGCGGATGGCATCGTTGATACGCACAATGGCACGGTCCATGTCCTTCATGAGGAATGGATCGTGAAGTTGGTCTAAACTGGGACGGAAGAAGTTCTTAGCTTCTTCAAATGTAGTAACCCCTCGTTCAACGAGCAGCGTTGCGATAATTTTATCCACGCCTAAAGATTCCGCAAGTTTTTCAACAACCTCTATATCATAATCTTTCCTTATTATCCAACGTTTTTCTTTCATTATTTACTGGGCGTAAAATTACAAACTTTTTTACAAACGTTGGCACTTTTTTTTAGTTTTTTTTTGAAATAATGACACAAATACCAGGTAATATATTGAATATAAAAAAATTACACAAAGGTTATTTTTTTATTGACAGTTCAGTTTGATTCCGGATATTGATCCCTCTTGACAATCACGTAGTTTATGTTCGGATTATCAATATTTTACATTCCACAGATTTTACTTGCCCCTTAATTACATATTGCCTTGCTCCGACAACCTGCAACCGACCATTCAAGGAAAAAAATTGAGAAGGTCAGGAGAGTGGAGAAACCTAATTTTTATTAGCGTTTTAAGGAATTATTGCGGCGACGGATAAAGCGTCCGTAGCGGAGGATGGAGTTTTTGTAGATGCGTGCAGCCAGCCATGTACACAACGGAAATGTTATTATTATCAGTGCCATAGACCAGTAGAGCTGACTCATAGGCACACCAAACGGGATACGCAGCATCATAGCCACAGGCGATGTGAAGGGTATCAGTGACAGCACCTGACTCAGCGTTCCCGACGGCGAGTTCATCATCGCCGGCATAAGCAATATTGTCAACAGTAATGGCACCGTCAGCGGCAATGAGAAGAGCTGTGTGTCGGAGTCGTTGTCACACATAGCACCCGTCGCGGCAAACAGGGTGGCATAAAGCAAATATCCGAAGATAAAAAAGAAGAGGAATACAGGAACGATAACGCCGAAATCGATGGAGGTGATACCCTCCACAATCTGCGGTACATCGGCAAAATCGGCAGCCTGCTCCATCTGGGCACCGGCTTCAGCCCCCTTGGTTGCCAACTCTGTAACTTCATGTTTCTGCGTAGCCTGACGGAAGAGTTCGCTGTTGCTGGACTGAATTCCCACCAAGGCGATGCCTGTCAGCACCACCCACAACAGAAACTGCGTCAGCCCCACCATAGCAATACCGATGACCTTGCCCATCATGAGCTGAAACGGCTTGACAGAACAGACGATGACCTCGACAATGCGGTTGGACTTCTCCTCGACCACACCGCGCATCACCTGCGACCCAAACATAAAGATAACCAGATATATAAGCATCGCCAACACTATTCCGAGTCCCATTTTTACGTCGAGGAAAGCGGCTCGACCTGTCTCCAAGTCCTCGGTGCGGAGGTTAATCTTAGTGTTGCTTATCAAAGCATATTCATCGTCACTAATGCCATGAGCCTGCAGTAGGCGGTTGCGGAGGATACGCTGCAGCTGCTTGTCAACGTCGCTGCGCACGTTGGATGGCGGCAAGTCACTCTTGTAGTAGAGGCAGGCATCGGTGGGGATTGCTTCACTGGCACGACTGCGGATGTATAGTATGGCATCGATGTCCGACTCGTCGGCATTAATCTCGCGTATAGCGTAGTCGAACGTAGCTGCATAGCGGTAGGTGACGTTGTCCGACGAGTTGAAGCGGCAATCAGCACGGAGGCTGTCACCGAGGTCCAGCCCTCCAAAGATACCAGACTCGTCGGCGACAAGCACCACCGACTTTTCCAGCGGCTTCATCGCCATATAGATAGGGATTGCGTAGAGGGCAGCCATAAGTATCGGCACCAACAATGTCAGCACCCAGAAGGAGGTCTTGCGGACACGTGTCAGATATTCCCGGCGAATAACAAGCAGAATCTTATTCATTTGCACTATTTATTACGGTTGACGGTTTCAATGAAAATATCATTCATGGTAGGAAGCACCTCCTTGACGGAGACAATGCGCCGCTGTGGGATGATGGCAGCAAGCAGTTCGTTCGCTGTCGCCTCCTCTGGCATAGCTACACGTAGTGTTTCGGTGCCTTCGCCCGTAGTCACACTTTCCACGCGGAAGGCGTCGGGCAGATTCAGCTGCTCTCCACATGAGACTACCACCTCGTAACGATTCTGGCTGTAGGAGCGGCGCACCTGCTCCATATTGCCAGAAAGGACCACTCGCGACTTGTTTATCAGCACTATGTCGTCGCAGAGTTCCTCAACAGAAGCCATATTGTGGGTGGAAAAGATGACCGTCGCTCCGCGTTCCCGCAAGGCGAGAATCTCCTTCTTGAGCAGGTCAGCGTTGACAGGGTCGAAACCACTGAAAGGCTCGTCGAAGATTAGCAGACGCGGCTCGTGAAGTACTGTGACGATGAACTGGACCTTCTGCTGCATACCCTTCGAGAGCTCTTCGACGGGACGGTTCCACCAGTCGGCAATCTCATACCTGTCAAACCACTGTTTCAGCCTGCTTTCCGCCTCGCGTCGCGACAATCCCTTTAACTGCGCCAGATAGACGGCTTGCTCGCCGACGCGCATCTTCTTGTATAGTCCGCGTTCTTCTGGCAGATAGCCTATTGCGGCGACATCGTCGTCGGTCATGGGGTGACCGTTGAGCAGCAACACTCCCTTGTCAGGATAGCTAATGCGGTTGATGAGGCGGATAAGAGTTGTCTTTCCGGCACCGTTAGGGCCAAGCAAACCGAAGATGATGCCTTCGCGGACAGCAACATTGACATCGTCAAGGGCACGAAAGTCGCCGAATTTTTTCTCGATATGTTGGGCTTCAAGCAATGGCATGGGGTATGGTGGGTTAGTGTTTATGGGTTGACTTTATTGTTTTTGGATTGTTTTATTGGCAGGCGGATAAGGAGAATTTCGATGAGGAGCATAAACAGCGAGAGGACAATGCACCAACGCCACAGATGGCGGCCCTCCATCTGCTCCTTGAGGTAGGTGTCAAGCGGTTTCTCCGCATTGCGTACCACTGAGCAGTGACTAAGGTTATAGTCTTTCAACATCTGCTCGAGTGCGTCGCGTCCAAGGAACTGCATCTGCGACTCCAGACGCGAGTAGTTGAACGAAATGCCTTCCTGAGCTTTGCCGTCCACCTCGACAATATAGTTGCCGGCCTCGTGCAAAGAGCCGTGAAGCTGCAGATATGACTTCCCTCCTACCAAGTGTATGTCGGGAATCTCCTCAAAATCAGATGCATCGCATTTCAATTTAACGTTACCCGAACCGGCATCGTAACTGCTGGAGAGCAGTATCGGCTCCAGCTGGTCGAGCGTTGCCGCTGGAGGCGTAGGATGGGAACTGTAGAGAGCCATATTGTAGAGCGTAGGGACAAACAATGCCTGGCGGACAAAGTCAGTATGAGCGTCACGGAGCGGCGCGGTAATCAGATAGAGGCGACCCTCACCACATGAGACTCGCACTATATAATCGTCCCCGTTGGCAAGTGTGACAATAGGTTCGCGCAATGTCGATGCCGCCGTTTGGCATCGGAAATAGCCCGTCACTGACGGCATCTCCAGATTGTCAGTATTACCCTCAAAAACACCACGATACAAATCATTCTTCAAATCAATGGTACCACCTTGTACGCGACTTGGATTGTATGATGTCAGTTGCGGGGCCGAGAAAAGTCGCAAAGTTTCATTGTAGGAGTTAATATCGGCCTTCTCGTTAGGTACCACCACTACTGTACCGCCCTGTTCCACAAAGGCATGCAGCGACTGCGCCATACCAGAGCCAAGTGACGGAAGTTCGTCAAGAAGCACAATGTCATTGCCATCCAGACGGCTGAAATCCATCTGCTGAAGACTAAGAGTGTTGTAAACCACCGCCGAATCGCCTCCAAAGAGCCTTTGCAGGAACTCGTTGGTGCCGTTGCCCTCGACAGTCAGCATATTGACATTTTCGCGGATATTGAGAGAGAAATAATACTTGTCGTCAAAAACTATCGGGTAGTCGTTGGTTTCGACTCGTCCACTGAGGATTCCCGTCTCATCGATGGTGAAATGCAGATCCACCGTAGAAGTGCTACGCGCTGCAAGGTCAACAGAAGCCAGCGCACGCTGACGCTCATTGACATAAAGAGCAACAGGCAGTTTCTCAAGATTTTCGTCGCCCTCGTTGCGCAAACGCACCTTGGCGACCACGCTGTTACCCTTGTAGAGAACGGGAGCACTGAAAGTCAAAGAGTCAATATAGACATTGTTCTGCGCCGCCGACTCCAACGGGACCAGCATAACGACAATACTGCTGTCGGGTGCGAAATTGTTGAAATCTGTCACCGAGGTCTGGAAATCAGAGATAAAATAGGCATATTTATTCTGTCCTTTTCCAGAACGGAGAAAATCAAAGAGTTTCTGTCCAATCGACGACAAGGTCTGTGAGGAAGAGGAGGTCTGCACGTTGTCGATAGCCAGAAGCGCCTCCTCCTTACTGAGCCAATGGAACTGGCGCCCCTCCACATCGTTGGTAAGAATCTGGAAACGGTCAGTAGGGCTGTAGGCTGACACTATCTCGCGCGCCTTGGCTTTGGCCTTTTCGAGCAAAGCCTCGGAACCGTCAGTGTTATCCATACTGAACGAGTTATCTACAAAGATGCTTATATCACTCTTGCCTGAGCGGAGCGGATTGTTCTTGTTGGGAATGACAGGCTGGGCGAAAGCAAGCACAAGGAATACTATGGCCAGAATTCGTGCCGCCATGATAAGAAGTTGGCGCAAATTCGACTGCCGGCGTGTCTCGCTCTGCAGCTGTTCAAGAAATTCAACATTGCTGAAATAGACCTTCTTGTAGCGCCTGAAATTGAAGAGGTGCACAACTATCGGGATGGCGACAGCCACAAGGCCAATCAGGAACAATGGTGAGGTCAGTATCATGCTGTCTTAGTTTTATTCTTGGTATAATAATAACGGCAGATCTCAGTGATTCCGCACGATTCGCAATGCGGAGCGCGTGCTGTGCAGACATAGCGTCCGTGCAATATCAGCCAGTGATGGGCTATGGGAATCTTCTCAGCAGGGATATATTTCTCCAGTGTCAACTCCGTCTGCAACGGGGTTTTTGAGTTGGTAGTAAGACCTATTCGTTCTGATACGCGAAAGACATGCGTGTCAACCGGCATAACAGACTGGTTGAATATGACAGCGGCAATGACATTAGCGGTCTTGCGCCCTACGCCGGGGAGGGTTTGAAGCTGCTCGACATCGCACGGAACCACGCCGTCAAAATCCGACACCAGCTTCTCAGCCATGCCCTTTAGATGCTTGCTCTTGTTGTTTGGATAGGAGACCGACTTGATATATCCGTAAATCTCCTCGACCGATGCCGAAGCCATAGCCTTTGCGTCGGGATAGGCAGCGAAAAGGGCGGGTGTTACCATATTGACACGCTTGTCAGTGCATTGCGCCGACAAAATTACTGCCACAAGCAACTGGAACGGGTCATTATACTCCAACTCGCTCTGGGCTGTTGGTCGCACCTTTTCAAAATAGGCTATCATCCTACTATAGCGTTCTTCGCGTCTCATTCCTTTGCCTCCTTGTTTATCTCCAGCGTGACAATAACGGGATAATGGTCCGACATCTCTGATTTCACGCGTTTATATGCACAGGCCTTGAGGTCGGGACTGTGTAGCACCATGTCAATACGGAATGCCGGGAAAGTGGCGTTCACATTCTTTGTAAAGCTGCCGTGATAGGTAGTACTGAAACCCTGACCTGCTTCACAATAACTATCTTTCAAGTATTTGCGACATTTCTGATAGAAATACGACGACGGCGGGTCATTATAGTCTCCTGCCACAATGATATAATGCCGATGTTCAGTGAAATATGGTTCCAGAAGACCGAACTCTTCTTCATGCGACAGGATGGTCTCACGAAACTTGCGGTAGGTACTGCGTCCGGTAGTGCTGTCAACGTTTCCATGCGATATGTCATGAATCTGTTTGTGGTCGCTGTCGTCAAGGCCATAGGAATTCAGATGGACACAGATAAGGCGCAGTGTGTCTTTTCCGCGCAAAAGATCAGCATAGACGATGGAGGAATTCTTAATCCTATCTGTGGCAACAATGGGTAGTTTCGAGAATATCACATTTCCAGTTATCGATCCTGTTCTATGGCCGGAAGCCTGATAGATGTAGCCACGTTCCATAAGGCTGTCAGTCAAGAGTAGTTTGCCGTTTCGTCCAGCATACTCCTGGAGTGTCATAACGTCGGGCTGTTCTTCATCGACCAAGCTCAAGAACTGGTTCATATTACTATCTATCAATTCCTTGCTATTATCCACACCCCTAAAAGCGTGCGTATTAAAAGTCATAACCTTGAGGGTTTCGATTTTTGCCAACTCCTCAGCCGTGAGCGATTCGGTGCCTCCAATTTGGAAATAGAGGGGCAGATAGGTGCAACGCAGCACGATTCCAATAAGCGACAACAGAAACCATTTGCTGCCAAAACAAAGCCATACAATTACAAATATCAGATTGGCCACCAAAAAATAGAGATAGCCATAACCCATCATTGAGAAGAACATAAACTTGGAGGGTGCCACCCAGCCTCCCATAGTAGAGGCCAGTAGCAACGCCAGTGCAATGAAGTTCAGTACAAGCAGTGTTATTTTAATTACTTTTTTCAATGTCGATAATTTATGCTTTAAAATTAAACAAAAATTCTTTCTCTTCCTTGCTCAGATGCTCATAGCCTGACTTGGAAATCTTGTCCAGAATGGCATCAACACGTTTCTGGTCGGCAGCCTTGCGACGATTATATTCATCGTCCGTCAATGGACGCCCTTGACTTTCGCGTTTTGATTTCTTTTTCTTAACTGTGAACCTTGCCTTTTCCCGCTTTGGACGCATGGAGCTTTTGGAATCAAGACGCATTCCAAGTACAAACAACGCACCGAAAAGCATACCGCCCAGATGCGCTATATGTCCGCCGGCATTGGAGACAGGGATGGAAAGCAGGTCTATCACCACAAACGCCAAAGCCATATATTTCATCTTCAGACGGATAGGGACAATAAACCATAATGTCACCTCTTGGTTTGGCACATATACCGCTACGGCAACAATAACTCCGAGCACCGCAGCAGAAGCACCAACAAGAGTGGAGATATGGAGTGAACCCACAGGAAATACACTGTATATCAATAGGTAAAATGCAGCGCCAAACAAACCTGACATAAAGTATATCCAACCGAAACGCCGTGAACCAAGGAAACGGTTGCACATAATACCGCCAAAGCCCAACATCAACATATTGAATAATATATGCCAGAATCCATCATGCATGAACATATAGGTCAGAGGTGTCCATGGCCTATGCGCCAAATTCGCCACTTCAGACGACATAGCGAACATATCCATATACCAGTTCCGTGAGGTTCCCTTTTCAAAAACATAGAGATAGTCCACCAAAGGCAACAGTAGCGAAAGAAGCCATATCACCACATTGATTATGATGATATACGAGAGCAAACTTTTACTCTTAAAAAAAGCAGCTATTTGGTTTCCAATATTTTGACGCAGCATCACATTCATTTTTCGAACTACAAAAATAGGAAAAAATTTTCAATTAGTCCTTCAAGCACCAAATTGACAGCACATATATTCCCTCCTCATGGCGATAGGTAGGCTTGACGACGGTGGTAAACATTATCCTGAACGGCGGAAAAATATGATTCATCTACATAGTTTTTTTGAAAATTGTTTCCAAAGTTGGCCTAATATCACTTCCATCGTTGGCATTAATATTTCTGAAGATTAAGTATCTTTGCAAAACAAACAGAAAACAACAATTGCAGAAAAACAACAGACAATAAACATGTTACCCGTTGAAAGAAAACATTTCGGACTTGTCGGCAAACGACTTTCGCACTCGTTCTCAAAAAAATATTTCGAAGAGAAGTTTGCGCAACTCGGGCTTGATGGTTATAGTTACGAACTCCTTGAACTTGACAACCTGCATGGACTTAGAAATGAGATAGAACGCCGTCAGTTGACGGGATTTAACGTCACCATACCCTACAAGCAGACAATTATGCCGATGCTCGATGAGATTGACCCTGTCGCCGCAGAAATTGGAGCTGTGAACACTGTCTCGGTACAATACAACAATGGAAAAACAATACTTAGGGGTTACAACACCGATGCGCCGGCCCTGCTCACTGTTCTTCGCTCTCCGCTCTCCACTCACACCTCAACATACCAGCGCGCCCTTATTCTCGGCACAGGCGGAGCGGCACAGGCAGTGGCGTGGGCACTCAAGCAGTTAAATATCGACTACTCTTTTGTCAGCCGAACTCCAGAGAATCACCAAGGGGCTATTTCATACGAAGAGGCTGCAAGACAGATAAATTCTACAGCAATAATCATCAATGCAACACCCGTCGGCATGTACCCACATACAGAGGCTTCGTCATGGCCGTTTCCTGAACTTCTGAGCCAGAATAAATTATGTTATGATTTGATTTACAACCCATCTCCCACCCTCTTCCTTCGCTGGGCGAAAAAGCACGGAGCAACAACAATAGGAGGGCTTGCGATGCTTCACACACAAGCCGACCTAAGCTGGGAAATCTGGAACAAAGATACTATTTCTCAACAACAGTGATACGACCCTGAGGTTTGGCGTAACGAATGTCTATTTTACCCTTAAGGGTCTTTTCTACATAATCAACCAAGGCATCGCGGTAATGAATATTCGTTTTACGAATCACTTTGCAATTTTCAAGGACACGGTCGAAACCGCCACCACCGACACAATAGTCGATAGTGGCAAGGGTGTAGGTACGATTCGGGTCTATGGGTGAATAGGTACCGTTTGCATTGAGAACCTCAACGTTAGTAATCTTGTGGACACCTGTTCGGATGGTGTAACGTATTCCTGAGCACTGTGGAAAATTGCCGTTGTCGTAGCTCATCTTGGCTGTGTTGCGGCGGAGAAGTTCAACGATAGTACTTCCTTTGACCTCGACGACTGTGAGATAGTTGTCATAGGGCAAAAGCTGGATGAAATCACCATAGGTGAGGTCACCAGCTTTAGGCTGGTTGCGCAGTCCGCCACCATTTGTCAAGGCGATGTCAGCACCTGTAGCGTCGCGGAAGGCATCGGCAACAATGTCACCAGCGTTAGTCTCTGCATAACGGACAAGATATTCGTCAGCATCGTCGAGGATGCGCAATACATAGTCACTGTGACATACGACACGAGCCGTGACCTCCTCCATTTGCTTCTTGACCTTCTCGGTAGCTTTGGCGACCAAGGCATTGCTCTCTTTTATCTCCGAAACTGGAATCATTGTTACATTCACGCGACCATCAAGGGTGATAAGCAACTTGCCAATATTAGCGAATTCAGAACCCGTTTGACTGATATTCACTGGCTTACCGTCAAGATTGAGAACCGTGTCAGCAGGACGAAGGCTGTGTGTGTGTCCGTCGAAGACGATATCAATGCCACGGGTATTAGCCACAAGACCGTGAGAGTCAACATTCTCTTTGGTTGGGTCCTCGCCAAGATGCGAGAGAACCACGACATAGTTTGCACCTTGGCTACGAGCCTTGTCGACAGCCTGCTGCACGAGTGAATAGGTTTTCTCGGGCATTAGAGAATACTGCTGGACACCATCGTCAGAATAGAATGCGAATCGTTCGGACTCCATAGTGGAGGGCGTGGTGACACCAACGAAAGCGATGCGTTTTTTGCCAAAACGTTTTATCATGTAGGGTGAAAACACCTGCTTATTGTCCTTTAGGTGAAACAGATTGGCGCAGACCACAGGATAAGGCAAATACATAGAGAGTTCGCGAAGGCGCGGTATCTTGTAGTCGAACTCATGGTTGCCAAGAGTGACAGCCGCATAAGGCATAGCCTTCATAATATCAACGACATACTGTCCTTTTGAAATGGCACCAGCCATGCTACCCTGCAAGTAGTCGCCCGAAGAAACAAGGAACACGTTGGCAGTGTCGGCTATAGCGTAGTAGAGACCCGCAACTTTGGCGTAACCGTCGATGGCGCAGTGCACATCATTTTCGAACAAAATCACTGTGCTGCGGTCATCAAAACCATTTGTAGGGACTTGGTTCTGCCTGCTGCATGCAGAGAATGTGGCGCCGAACAAAACAGCCACTACTGAAATCGCCAATAAGCGATATCTTATAGAATCATGAAAACTCATTACCAATAGTATTTATTAATTATCAAGATATTACAAGATTGTTCACCGGAACAAATCCATCGCAAAGTTACGCTTTTTTTTGAATACAGAGTTCAAGTCCTGTTATTCTCTGAATTAAGAAACAAAGCGCTATTTAAGCATCTTTTGAATGTCAGTCTCTAAATCTTCAGGGACGACCATCGGCTCAAAGCGGAGGATTGTGCTACCATCGCGGGAGACAAGGAACTTGCCAAAGTTCCATTTCACAGCGTCACCCTGTTCAAAGCCCGTGCCCGTCTTTTGATGAATCATCGTCAATTGCTCGGCAAACTTCTCTGAACCTTCAGGGTAGCCTTTGAACGGCGCATGCGCCTTGAGGTAGGTGTACAATGGACTCTCCTCTTTGCCATTGACATCAATCTTGTCGAACATTGGAAAAGTGATGTCGTAGTTGACTGAGCAGAAGGTCACAATCTCATCGTTGGTGCCGGGCTCCTGACCAAGGAACTGATTGCAGGGAAAGGCCAGAATCTCCAACCCCTGTCCCTTGTATTTGCGGTAGAGCGCCTCCAGCCCCTCGTACTGTGGGGTGAGGCCGCACTTGCTCGCCACATTGACAATCAGCAACACCTTGCCCTTGTAGTCGGCCATCGACACTTCCTTTCCATCAATGTCCTTGACGGTAAAATCGTAGATACTGTTCTGCGCCACGCAGCCAACGGACATTATCATGGCTATTGCCAACGCAAATAAAGATTGTTTCTTCATTGTATATAGTTTTGTTGTTTAAGAATTACCATTCACCCAACACCCTAACGCTACAGCTTCAGGATCGTCTTGACATTGTTAGTGTAAAATCTACAAACATTTTTTGTTGATTAATAACATTTTAGCAATACCACTCAATCACATTTCCAAATTGCAAAAATACAAAATATTTCGCTTACAGCAAAATCCCTAACGGAACAAACAATGTTATTTATTTGTGCCAATATAGTTTCAGGAACGATGTTATTAAAACAATGTAAACCAATTCAATTGAACCATCTCAAATTTGTCAACCATTTTTTCGAAAGGTGTGATATGCTTGTCGTCTTTTCAATGAATCGAAATTAAAACGATACAAGGGACTAAATCTTATATCCAATACAAAAAGAGGGTGCCCTGCAAAGGCACCCTCTTTTCATATTGGCGATTTGTCGCCTTAGCGTTTGACAACCCTCTTCACACCTTTACTGTTGTGCATGAAGATGTGCATCAGGTATTCACCCGTGGGCAGTTCTCCAAGGTCGATGGTGTTGCTGTTGAGGACGGTCATGATGCAACGGCCTTGCAGGTCGTACACTTTAACCAACTCAACACCTTCGGTCTGGATGGTCACGTGTCCTGCCGTCGGGTTGGGATAGATTGTCACGTTCGACACCGTGCCGTCGACACCGTTGATACCGTTGGTGATCTCCAGTACAAGGGTTACAGTACTGTCACAGCCTTCTGCTGTGGTGCCGGTCCAGGTGTAGGTGCCGCTTTCGGTATATGTGGTGCCGTTCCACTCGTAGCTGCCTGTTGCGGTGGCTTCCTCGGTGGTCTCAACGCTGTAGTTGATGGTCAGGTTGAGAGTAACTGTGCTGTCACATCCTGCGGCGTTGGTCGTTACGAAAGTAGCACTATTGTTACTGGCGGTGTACTCGGTGCCATGCCATGTGTAGCTGTCGCAAGCGGAGGCAACCTCAGTGCCGGTGCTGCTGTAGTTGATAGTCAGGCTGAGAGTAACCGTGCTGTCACATCCTGCGGCGTTGGTCGTTACGAAGGTAGCAGTATTGTTGGAAGCGGTGTACTCGGTGCCGTGCCAAGTGTAGCTGTCACAAGCGGAGGCGACCTCAGTACCTGTGGTGCTGTAGTTGATGGTCA
>JAEEGL015925211.1_pt1 | contig 15652 bp, 11 predicted proteins | sample 9134231 | NCBI WGS metagenome assembly JAEEGL01 (sample SAMN16246548, study PRJNA631951) | gut metagenome | biome: gut microbiome; feature: rumen; material: fiber-attached | host: Bos | place: Iran: Karaj | collected 2018-10
CAAGTATTACCGACATCAAAAGCTTATATAAATCTTCATCTCATTTCTTCATGATACAATTATTACACGTCAAAATTTCACAATCAAGGCAGATTAGTAGATTTATTGTTGATTAAACATATATATGTTGTCTATGGAATTAATTCTCCAAAACATCTTCTTGAATTCTAAGAATAGCATATCGATTTGATTACCACCATATTCTAATAATGCTTTTGGATTACGCCACTGTTAATAGTAATGAATGAATATGATCACTCATATCCTTAATCCTCTTGGCTATCATCAGCTCCGGATATGAGTCTGTCAAGGTAACACGAACGGATGAGTAAATAACCTTTACAGACGAATAGGAGGAGCCACAATAGAGAACAGAGGATAAGGTTATCCTTGTATCATCACTAACGATAATCCATGAATCTAAACTTGTTAACGTCTAGAAATGTTATTTGCTTACACGATAAATACAAGTCAAAAATAAATATTTAAGTGTGACACATTTAATGTCAATGACAATAAATGTGTCACGCTTTGTTGTGAGAATTTTTTACGTATGATATTAATAGGGGCAATTTAAAATTCTGTTTCAGGAGGCATATGATGGCTGAAAAGATAAAATTCTGTAAACAATGTGGTGCACCAAGAATAGAAGGAGCAAAGTTCTGCAAAAAATGCGGATATCAGTTTGGGGCAAGTGTTGCTACAACTAAACCTATGCAGGCAGGGCAGATAATAAATCTTCCCGATGCTTCAGCATTGGCTAAGCCAGGAGAATTTGCTCTTGATGATTTCGTGTTAGGAGCTATTGAAGATGTCTTGGGACCTGAAGCAGGAGATGCTGTAAAAAGTGTTTCAAATAGAATTAGTTCAATTAAATCTCCTCTGTCAACATTGTTTAGTGGTTTGGGTTCAACTATTACCGGAGTATTTAAAGCTTTCAAGCAGCCGAAAGTTCTTTTTTCATCTGCTGTAATGGCTGTACTTTGGATAATGCTAGGAGCTCAAAGGGACTCTGATTCAGAGATTATCAATATGCTATCATGGCTTACTTTTTCTGAAGGAGGTTTTGACAGGAGTGCTCTGGGTATCTTGGGGGGAGTAGCCGGAAAGGGAGCAGTGGCTGCAATGTTTGGCTCTATAATTTCGGGGGGAATACCAAAGCTTGCTAAAGGAATAGGGGCACTTTTTAAGAAAACAGAAGGGAAGAAGAGTATAGTTTCGTTACTTTGTGGAATCCTTCTTGGAATAATCATTTATTTTATTTTTACCGGTATAAATACTGCATCTGCTATCACTACGATGGCTGGGATTTCAGGAGCAGTTCTATCCCTTGAAGCTTTGGGGGATAAAAGTGGATGGTTATATCAGATGGCTGCATCATTGACAGCTAAGAACGTTCAGGGAGTGCGAACTCTCCAGGATGGTAAGATTAACAGCTTGCTAGGTGGATTGACAATGGGTTTTGCATTGGTAGCAGCAATAACTTCATTGTGGTAAGAGGTAAAAGTTAATGAAAAGAAGAAGAAAAACTTTGATAAAAAGACTCTTGGCTGGTACAGGAGCGTTACTATTATTTGCATCTTCCTGCTGTTTTGGATTATTAATAAGACCTGTCAAAACTCATGCCTTTGAGCATATTGATTGGCCTCTTACATGGGAATTTGATCACGTTAATGTGGTAGGAGAGACACACTCTGAAAATCTTGATGGAAGTCGTTTGGTTGATTTTGGCGATGGGTTTATTAAATTCACCGAGGTAGATCACGACAAGGATGGTAAGGAAGTAAGAGATATAGTTGAATATAGTTATCAGATGCCCCAGACAATATCGGTAGGAAATGAAAGCGAAATGGTTATTCCTTTTTTCCTGAATTTGACAGATAGAAAGCATTTCTTTTGCAGAGATTACAATGTGTATTGGGAAATGGTATATATTGGGGAAAACACTGGTGATTACTTTGGCGATGGAGGTTTTGGTATAAGTGATTCAACTTTGGAGCATATGAAGGCTGAAGATCTTAGAACACTGAACTTTGATATGGGATGCGGGGATATGCTAGTTGGCGGCCTTGATATGTGGGCGAAATGCTATATGACTAATGGTGCTCTACGTAATGAGGAATCATGTCGTGAATTCGCAGAATGTGTGAGACTTAGGATAGTTGTTGATCCCTATGAGTTTTACGAGCTTGGTGATAAGAATTGCTACGTGATGTACAGTTATCGGATGAACTTGGGAAATGTATCTTTTATTGAACCCTTGGGAGGTGGCGGTACTAGCCAGAAGGAAGAGAACGACAATTCATGGACTGTAAATGAAGATACTTCCAATGCATCAACAGAAAAAGGTTCTGATGAGGGAGTGGGAATTAAGGAGGATATAGTCGAGGGAGATGATAAGAAAAAAGATAGCGGTGGTGATGATGATAACGGATGGTGGAACGATAGTGGGCCTCTAGGCTCTTTAGATGATTGGTCGGGAGGAGGCTTAGATGATATAAGCTCATGGCTGAGTGATAATGACAACGAGAACCTTCCTTCGACCATAGCCATTAGTGTTGGAGGAGCAGCAATTGCTGCCGGTGCGGGTGCGGCTGCAGGAGGTGGTGCAACGTCTGCTACAGGTTCAGCTAAGAAAACTTCAGAAAACTCGAAAAAGAATGAAGAGAAAAAACAACAGAAAAAGAAGAACGAAAAGTATAGATTGTATGTAAGCAAAGACTTTGGCGATGCGCTGGAATACTCATCGCCACCTAAAAATGTCTATGCTAGGATAGTTCAGGTCCTTGATTCCGGAGGTGAAAAGCCAAGAGCTGATCTTTACGGTTCCATTAAGGTCTCATCAAAAGATGGAAATCTTATTGTAAATGATGGAGGAATCAGCGCGAACGGTAAGTGTGCAATTATAAGCGTGCCGGAAAACTCTAAAAGTTCAAAAGGCACTGTAACCTTCAGGTTTGAAGGTAAGGGCGGAATTTTCACAAAGAATGTGATATTTCGTCTAACCGGTGAGCCTTATATTGTATTTCCTGACATGGGGGCAGGAAGCGCTGCAATGGTGCTTAAGGTTATTTCCAATGATCCTGGAGTAAATTCCTGCAGATTCTTTTTTGAAGATGCGATTGGAGAGCCGATAAAGCTTACTTTTTCTGCAGACGAACGTTTCAGTATAAAAGCACGTCCAGCAGAAAATGTCAGAACTTATTATGCTGATGTGGTCTTTAAATCAGGATTGGAAACTACTTCTGCATATGCAGATCTTGAAAGGGTTTTGATTGGAATACATGCGGAGTTTGAGAACAAAGCTGTTGTAGAAAGCACATTTTATGTCGAAATCTGGCCAGAGGGATTATCTGTTTTCAGCCGCCATGTAAAAAATGATCGGCTTATGATTGATACTGTACCCGATCCTAATGCCGGAGATTTGGATTATGTGATCAGACCGACTGGTTTTGATGTAAGATTATGCTATAGAGAGGCTTCTGCTGGAGGTTCTGAACCGGTATTTATGACAGGTGAAGACCTTGAGCCAAAGTTTGGCGAGCTTTATCAGGTTGAAAAATATGGAAATACATTTACGGATAATTTCAAATATTCAATAGATACACGATTTAATGAATATGGATTTGAACCGAAGAATACCCTGCCCATGATAAAGAATCCGTATGAAGCAATGATTGATATGACATGCATCGTTGAGGGAAAGGAATACCGTAAGGAACTTCCATTGGGATTTTATGGTGAAAAGCCACTACTTCCCAGCGATGCCCAGTGGCAGGAGGTATATAAGAAACTTAAACGTGCTGTGGCTGTGTTCGGCCTAGGAAACGACCCGGATATCAAGACAATGTTTAAAAATGCGCGAACAGCGTCAGCTGCTGATTTGGAGTACCTTCGTTATTGGATCATACTCAGCGGTATGAATTACTATCAACGCGAGCGTGAGGAGTACGCTAAGATTGACAAAGTGATGACTAACTATATCGTGGTAGCATCTGCTCTGGTCAAAATTGGCGATAAAGCTGTGGAAGTTGCTATAAAACTAAAATGGCCCCAAGCTGATGCTGCTTTGATAGCTGCTTTTGTCAATCCATGGAAGAATGCTATGGCACAGTTTATTGGTCAGTATGTGGCTAAGTGGTCATGGGTCGATCTTGCTGAGGGAAATCCGGAGGACTTTGAATTTATGCAGACGCTTCTCTCTAGTTGTGAGGGAACGCTATCGGAAATCATAACCAGTGATGAAATTATGGTCGAACCGAAGATCATGGGACAGATTGTATCATTATATTTGATGATCTGTTTCGCTAAGCACTATTTCTATGGGGAGGGGAATGAAAAAGGCGATATCTTCAAATCCACTGTAGAAGCTCTTAAGGATTTGACCTTAACAAAACTGAAATCGTTTTTTAAGAGCTTGCTTGATGATATTGGGGAACAATTAGGAAAGGTAGCTGATTTTGTCGGTAAGTATCTTGGTAAGACGTTAAAATATGTAGCTTTTGGGAAAGCTGATGAACTTGCAAAACTAGCCTACGAACATCAGGTCAGAATGGCTATACAGAACCAGGGGGAACTTAGTAACGCGGCTTATGAAGCGGCTAAGAAATTCAGCAGTGAAGTCAAAGACTTGTATCTGAATGCGGTAGGTCAGAAAATTAGCGAATATGGAAGTGAAGCCATGAAATGGACCGCCAAATATGTTTTAGGATTTATTCTTAACTACTTGGCAAAGGGCACTAAGAAGGAGAATGAGTCACTTGGAGTCGAAACCAACGAAGTTATTATAGAGTGGGTAAGCGACAGATCAGACGATATTCTGAAAGCGTTGGCAGATTGGCTGAAACGAAGATTCGGCCTTGATATTGAGAAATACTATATGGACGCAGCCGCCGCTCTGGATATATCTGTGCGACTTAATGGTGAATATCTGGTGATGGCATTCTGTGGTTATACTGTAGAGATAAATATAGTTGAGAATGCTGAAGCTTTGTTTGGCATCGCTTATGAAGCATGCTTTGGCTGGATGGAAGATCTATGGAAAAGTATGCAGTCGCAGGATCCGAAATGGGATCCCAGAGATGACCTTTCAGATGATACCACAATGGTTGAAAGGATGGCAGAGCGGGTTAAGAATCTGGGTTCGTCCGCTGAGATTAAATATACTGATGTGTAGTGACTTTTAAGTATGGAAAGGAGTAATGGCATGGAAGGGATTGAAGGCCAGAAAGTAACTGAAAACATATATTATTGTCCTGATGGGAAGTATAGATGGATATATGAACTGGATATGATAAAGAATCCGGTGATTCTTTTAACAATCTGGAAGATATTCGGAATTCTGGTCCTGATACAGATTACATTTTCATTTGTATTGGCGCTTTTTGAAGGTGGTGTTTCCGAATGGGTTTCCGGGTATCTGTTTTCTCCGGGAATACTGATAGTGCCGGGAATTCTGTTTTTCCTTTCCATAATTGCATACGTGATTGTTGCATTTAATTATGGGTGGAAATATATAGTTCTTTTTGAGATGGATGAGGAAGGTGTTATCCATAACCAAATGCCAAAGCAGTTTGAAAAATCTCAGGGTCTCAACTGGCTGACCGTTATGGTCGGAGCACTGGCAGGTAACTATACCACTATGGGTTCTGGCCTTTTGGCATCTGCAAAGAGCAGCTCTGTTTCAACATTTACCAATGTAAAAAAGGTAGTAATATCTAGAGGATTTCATCTTATAAGAGTGAATGAACCTCTGGAAAAAAACCAGGTATACGCTGAAAAAGCAGACTTTGATTTCGTCTGCAGTTTCATTACTCAACATTGCACTAATGCAAAAATAAAAGGGAACTGAAAGGAGACCTGCTATGTTTTGTACAAATTGCGGAGCTAAGATTTCGGATGATTCTATGTTTTGTGAGGAGTGTGGGGCAAGGATTGATGACGAGCCTGTCCAAATGGAACCAGAATCTAGAATTCCAACGGGCGGAAACAATTCAAGCTCAATAAAATACATAGTTGTCGCTGTGGCTGTCATAGCACTTATTGGAATTGCGATATTAGTTGTATGGTCTAGGAAACATGATGGTGATGAAGGCGTTACATTCACAGAAAATACGTCATATGATGAGCTTGATACAGAGATGGAAGAAGAGACAGCAGAGGTAGAAGACGACCTGATTAAAACAGACGAAGCAAAAGAGGATACTACTGACATTGCCAGTGTCGAAGAAGCAGTCATAGCTGAAGAAAACAATACAGATGCTGATGATTCAAAGGTGCCGGATAAAACAGGTACAGAGGATGTAATAACAGCTCCTACAGAGTCAGTAAGGCTGGAGACATTTGACTGGTACTATAACGAAGGATTTCCTACAGACGGAAGACCGCTTATTACACTTAAGGAAATCTGTGGAAAATGGAACTGCATGATGACTGTTACGTCTGAGGTCAGCGAAGGTGAACAGACCAGAATTCTTCTTACAGAAGCAGAAGTAACAGCCTCTGATGATACGGTCAAACTTTTGATGCATTTGAAAGAGAAAATTGATTATATGACCAGCAGTCCCAATGATAAAAACTTTGAAAAGCCGGAACAGGACGTGCTAATGACTTATAACGGAAGTTGGGATGAACTGATGGGGTATATAAATACTTCCAGTCAGAACAGCGATCTTGGTATCCAGTTAAAGGATTTTGTAGAAGTGTCCGGTAAACAATATGCCATTGGTGTTTTATACAATGGAGACATCGATGTGGGTGAGGTCTTGATGGTAAGGTGATGTTTTATCCAGACGTGACAGTAATATATAAAAGTGAAAGAAGGGAGACATATCACTATGATAACCGGAAGAATAAGAGCGTTTACATTAACCTTGGTACTTATTATAGCTCTTTTCATTATGAATATATGTGGAGGATGCGGTTTTGTTAATGATGGCGGTAACATGCCTTATGAACCGGATACACCCGCGCCTCCAAATCATGACGGAGTTTTTGTTTCTGACCATGGGACTATGACTTTTAATGGTGACGGACAGACAGTGGAGATGGACATAGATAATGAACTTACCGAACTAATAGGGCTTTCTACGGGAGATTTTAAGGGAACATATGTCTTTCTTAGCGGAGATCTTCCTCCTGTAGGAAGCGTCGATGTAAGGTATGACGTTGCCCATGAACTGGAACTAAGAAATGGCGATGAGAATAAAGTGGTCCGTGTTGGAATCGCATCAGAGGATGGGAGTACGGCAACAGTTGGGACTAACATGGTTACGGAAGAAAGAATACCGCTATTGTTTGATATAGATGGCAGGAACGTGACTATAATGTTTACAAAGCAGTGAGACTTGGGGTGATTATATGGCATTGGATATGAAGTATTGTCGAAAATGTGGAAAGCAGGTTGCAGTAAATGCAAAGTTCTGTATGCATTGCGGGTTTAATTTTGTAGGGGCATCGCAAGCAAATACAGAAGAGAGAAACACTGCAGGTGGAAAGCAACTTGCAAAAGCTTTGAGAGCAGCAAAAGACATTGGTGAGTTTGATTATGGTGATATAGATATTCAGTGCATTATTGGAGCAGGAGTTGGGAAAGTGACTTCCGCTGTGGCCTCTGGTTTGCCGGATTCTAAGGCATTTAACTCAGCAAAAGAGTTGGTTGCTTCAATGGGCGGGATTGCCAGCAGAATATTGGGGGTTTTACGTGATCCCAAAGCAGCAATAGGAACGATTCTTTTGGCTGCAATATGGGTCATTCTTCCCATGTTTGCAGATATGGATCTTATACCTGTAAAGGTGCTTTCTGCCATTACCTATGCTAAAGGCGGGCTTACAGGGGATCTGCCTTCACAGATAGGGGGAATCTTTGGAAAGAGTATCGTTGGTGCCGCTATTATTGGACTCTTTCATGGAGGATTTGGCTCTATATCCAGAGGATTAACGTCATTTTTTAAAGTGAATGGTGGAATAGGAAATCTTCTTAAACTCGTTGTGGGTATAATTACCGGATTGTTATTATACGTTATTATTGGACGAATAATAATTGATCCTGTATATGGGGCACCGATCCCGAGCATTGCCGGAGCAGTTCTTTTATTGGAAAGCATGGGAAAAGGAAAGAACTCCAGTTTTGCTAAAGGAATGACTGTAGGTGTTGCTTTAGTTGGTCTCTTTGAGCTTTTAGGCGGATTGGGGGGAGGATTATGGTAAGAGTGAATACAAGAGTAAAACGTATTACACCGGCTCTTTGCGCATTTTTCATGATGATAGGCTTTGTTTTTTTGCCAATTATGAGCATGAAAGCATATGCTTTTCAGAAAGACCCTCATGCGGATACCATATATTTCATTATGGATGGAAGTGAGCAGAGTGACAAGAATTATTCTATTTCCTATGAGATCACCAGTGGGCATGAGCTAAAGAATATTGTCCCTTTGGAAAAAAATGGTTGCGAAGCAGATATGGATGCCAAGGCAGGTGATAAGATATCTATTTCGTACAAGGTAAATTATCCACAAGACACTGATTCTAATAAATACTCTAATACAGAAGTTGAATTATCGGCAGATTCGACAACATATAATGATGATTATGAAGCGATAAAAACCTCGTTGGTGGATGAATCATTTTCTGCCATTGATGGAAGTGTTGGTACACTTGAAGTTGAGGTACCTAAAGACAGTGACGGAGTGTTTTTGTCTATCAGAAGCAGTTATGATTGGGAGTTCACTGTTGCGGGTACTACGCAGAGTAGTGGTTCAACAAAGATGTTTCTCTGGATTCACGTAAACGTTATTGGAGGAGAGGAAGTTAAAGAGCAAGAAGTAGAACAGCATGCTGATCTGGATTCAGGAGAAGATGAAGGAACAGAGATAGATCAGGAAATAGTTGAAAAACAAGAGCCGGAAAAGAAAAAGGAAAAGGAAAACAAAGACACGGAGAATATTAAAAAGCCTACATCATGGTCTGTTGGTGTCGCTGTTGGAGGCAGCATGATAGGGCTTGGGTTTGCCGGTGCACTTGTAGGAGGTGGCGATGGTCCTTCCGCACCCGGAGAAAGCAAAGACAGCAAAAAACAAGAAGATGCTGACAATAAAAAGAAGCGTTATAAAATGTACATTTCCAAGGATTTTGGAGATGCAATTCGAAAAGGTGCTACTCCGGTTCAGGTTCGTGCAAGGATAATGGAAATCAGAGAAGGAGGAGGAACTGTACCAAAACCTGAGCTTACAAGGAGGATTTCTGTAAGTGGCGAAAACATCAAAATTGGAAATACGAGTATGACCGGAGGCTGGATGACAGCCGAAGTTTATGCAGATGCTAACTCTCGTGAAAAAGAGGGCGTCGTCATCTTTACTTTCAATGGAGATGGCGGAGTGTTTAGAAATCGCGTGATTTTCCGACTTACTGGAGAGCCGTATATTGTCTTTCCTGACATGGAATCCTATGAAGCTGAGATGATGCTTAAAGTTATCGCCAGTGATCCTACTCCCTATTCCTGCAGATTCTTCTTTGAAGATGCTATCGGTGAGGCGACTAAGCTCCAGTTTTCTAAGAGTGAACGGTTTAGCATTAAGGCACATTTGGCAGAAAACGTCAGAACGTATTATGCTGATGTTTCTCTGAATGATATTGTTGACAGTTCACCTTTGTATACCAATGTCGAACGAGAATATGTGGCTATTCATGCAGAATTTGCAAATGGAGATAAAGTCGATGGCGGTTTCTATGTAGAAATATGGCCTGATGGTATTTCTATCAGTAGCAGGCATATAAGAAACGGCTATCTGGAGATTGGAACTCTTCCAAATAAAGATGCTGGAGATCTTGATTATGCCATAAGACCTACCGGGTTTGTGGTTCGTCTTGCTTGCAGAACAGGTGGAATGCCTGATGGGAAGCCACTGTTTCTTACCGGAAAAGACTTGGATCCTACTTTTGGTGAGCTATATGATGTTGAGCAATATGGTCATATGTTCACAGATAATTTTAAATTTGATCTGGATACCAAATCTGACGAGTACAGCTTTGAACCAAAACACACAATGCCACAGCTTGGTGATCCTTACCATGCACTGATGGATATTAATTGTGAAGCCGGTGGACAATCATACAGAGAAACACTGACCCTTGCGATAATTGGAGAAAAACCTGTTCCTCCTGATGAATGGGGAAAAGAATGGGAACTTCTTAAGAAGACTATCTGGGCTTATGGTATTTCTCCAGATTGTTTCTGGATACGTGATTGGATACGAAACGCAAAAGATCACACGCCCAATGAACTCTCGATGCTCAGATATAATATTATCAAGCAGGCTGTGGATTATTACATGAAGGAAGCCATGGAATTCAACCAACTGGCGGATTCAATTGAGCGCTGGGAAAAGGGCTATTCATTTTTAAAGTGGGTTGGAGATCAGGCATTTTCATACCTTATATCAGTTTATGGAGGAGGACCTGCAGTAGAGGCCTTTGCTTCGCCGCTTAAGGATATGTTCGCAGAATTTGCCGGAGTATATGCCGGTGCACTTATTATGGGTGAGAAAGTAGTATATTAGGAGAGCAACCTGTACAAAGCATTGATGCAGGGGGTGGAAAACACTCTCGGTAATATACTTACCGGTGATACGCCACCTACACCACAGAAAGTGGGATATGTTATTGCCGCGTTTATTTTCACATCATTCTTCAGACACTATTATTTCGGAGAGGAAGAGAAGGGAGATATATATAAGTCACTTTTGGCAGCTTGTGGAGATCTTTCAGGAACCTATATAAAAATGGTTACAGGAGATGCATTTAAAAAGTTCCTGAAAAATGATACAGGATTTGGTTATAAGCTTAACGAATACTTTAAGAGTTTGTTCGATTTCGACTCAGATTTCTATCATCCTGAAGCAGTTGAAAAATACATTACCGAAACCGTAGGAGCGGTTTCGGGGTGGATATATGATAAAACCAGCAATATGCCGACTCCTTTAAATCCTTTACAAGGGAGTATAGAAGGAGCGAAATTTGCCGAAAATAGCTGGACAATCAGGATGGAGTTAAAAGGTGGATTTATTGTTGAGATACCGATTCTCGACAACATTGGCGTAATTGTTGATTTGTTCTATGAATATGCGTTGAAACCTTTTGGAGACAATGCAAAGCCCGTACCTGTTAGAGATTATATGTTAAACAAACAGTAGTGTACAGGAAGGAAGATAATTACCAATTGCCTAATACAGTTCCTCCAACATTTTTCGCAGGGAGTTTCGATCCATCTTGCATTTATCTCTTATGGTTTTGGCGTAAGCCTTGAAGGCATTACACATGGATGGATTACTTATTACAAATGATATTCCTGGTATGAAAGCAGGGGTTATTTGGGCGATATTATCTGAAATAATAATGTCAATATTCTGAAAAGGCGGTTCCGGGATAGCATAGAACCGGTAACTATCATATTCCTCTGACAGTCTTATAATGTCACGGATATGCATCTTATACTGCTCTTTATTGTAATTAAGATTATGCTGTATGGAAGAGTAATGCGCTACTGAAACCATATTTTGGGAGAAGTCGGCTTCTTTTGCCAAAGGAATAAGCTCGTAGACAGAATTGTTCTTAAGTTTTTTAATGAGGGATGTATTGGCTTTTTTCCAGACATCCATTAGTACAGGATTGTTAAAACTTTCAGCCAGCTCTTTTGACATGGTGCTGATAGAAAGCGCATTCTGGATTGCAATGACATCGGATGCTTCCACATAAGAGTGTGATGGAAGGGTATTGACTAGTGGATTAGAGCATTTCTGCAGGGATTCAAATTCACTTTCGCAAATAGAAAGAGTTTTCTCATCTCTATAATAATGACAAAAGCTTTCTCCAGATGAAGGAATAGCGTGGAAGGATTTTATACAGGCTATATGGGGGATCAGAAAAAGAGTGTGGGAAAACCGACTGCTTTTCTGCTTTTTGCAGAAATACGACTCGATCATGCCGGACATGTAAAGTGGAAGCCAGCTCTTGATGGCGTCAGTCATTTCGCCCATATCTCTGTCAAGGTTGTGTATGATGCGAATCTTAATTCCGTTTTTTACGCAAGAGAACATAAGAGTCGCCCATTTTGCCCAAAAAGAAGGATCCTGGGTCATCCAGCTCAGGTCTTCGTCTGAGTAGAGAAGTAACTCTTTGGCATTTTTGGTTATGGCATCAGAAAGGAAACGTAGAATAGCCCGTCTGAATTCATCTGTGCCATAGTAGATATATGGACTGTCTTCAGTAGATGGTTGTAACAGTTCACTAGTTGAGAATGGAGAACTTTTTGGATTGGGATCGAGAGAATCAAAGCATCCCAAAAAGTCTTCAGCTTTTCTGATACTGTCATCTTGCAACTCGTTTTTGCCGTATAGCCATGAAGCAAATGCTTCATCATCTATTTCTTGTATTGGAATCTGAAGAAGATCTGACAGCTCTTTTGTCTTGTCATTTCGAGTTATACGGTCGTACAGTATCTCGCTGATAAGAGTTGAGAACTCCGGATTTGCCATAGGAGTACGGACCCCGTTCCTATATCTGCTGATAAGGGAGGCATCTGCATGAAGAAGCTGGCTTAACCTTACATTTGACAGCTCAGCAAGGTTCATAGCAATGCTTAACCTTTCGCCAAAGAAATGGGCAGTTTCTGTAGCTTGGTTTGTGCGTTTTTTTCGTCCTTTGCTAGTATCTGATGAGAGACTGTCGTAGCCATCATACAGCCAAAGACCAATTTGTTTCTTGATGACATCGGCAGACCCTGTCGGATCGGTGCCGATTTCTTCGCAGATGGTCTTAAGATCGTTTTTGTTATCAGAAAATAGATATATACCTTCTATTAGTTTTGCAGCTGTATTGCTAGTGGGGGAGGGGATTCTTTTTCCACTTCGCATCCTGCTTATGTTTGTCCTATCGAATCCGGCCAACTTTGCTATTTCTGCTCCGGTAGCGCCGGTTTTATCGAATAGTTTGTTCAGTCTATCAGTAAACATGGCAAGACTCCTACTTGTAATTAACGAAAAATAGTACCAAAATAAATTATAGCAAAAATATCGGAAACTGAAAGGAGTACAGATATGTTTTGTCCAAATTGTGGAAAAGAAATAGTAGATGACAGTGTGTTCTGTGAACATTGCGGATACAGGGTCGATGATGCTCAGATGAATGAACCGGCCTCACAACAGTCTTTTTCTGGCGAGTCTGCTAGGGTTGATTCATATGCAGATGAAAAGCCTGTAAATGCAAGCACAGGTGGTTCAAATAGTAATATTATGCAATCAGTTATCGTTGCTATTCTTGTAGTTGCAATCATCGCTATTTTGGGAGGAGGCTTTTACTTCGCCAAGATAAGAAAGGGAGAACCTATTGATAATGGTGATGACGAGATATCTTCTGAAATAGATGAGCAGGAAAACGAGAAACCAAAGAAAAAAAAGAAAGACGATAAGGCTGATGCAGAAGAGAAGAAGGACGATCACAAAAAGGAAGATGATTCTAAGAAGAAAGCGGAAGATACAGAGATCTCTCTGACGGAAAACACAGATTCTACTAAAGCTGATACTGAGGAGACAGCATCTCAGGTATCCACTGAAAATACTGATGTATCAGATGAAGGATTTAATCCTGATTACAATCCTGAAACATATGCAATAACCGGAGGAACATGGGACATACTCCAATCAGGGGAAAGAATGTATACCCTTGCTAATGGAACTTCTGTAAGCAATGCTTGGATTGAGGAAAAGGGCAAGTATTACTACGTTGATTTCACAGGTTGTTTAATGATGAATAACTATACAGCCGATGGATTCTATGTTAAGGAAGATGGCTCCTGGGATAAATCAGTTAAGCAGAGAAAAGATGATGTACAACCTGTAAGCGGGGCAACCTATGGCTCAGATCCTACGCTTGTTATAGATATAATAAACTATTCTGATGATGCAAATTATGCTATAGCTACCAGAACATACAGTTTTGGATATTCTGAGACATTTTCCGTTATGCCCCTTGGCAATAGCACATATTTACTCGTAGAAAAGGATGACTATCATTTTGGCTTTCTTATGTCTGTTTCTGAGGATGGAAAGACACTTACCGTATCAGGCTTAGGATTGACAGAGGTGTATGAATCCAACTGACAAGAAAACGATTTGAGTTATGTATTAGTTGTAAATTAAAAGGTGGATCGTATGCTTGTGGCTCATGATAAAGCCGGTAATCGAATATACGCAAATAACGACGAGCGATATAAGGAATGCTTTTGCCCTGAATGTGGAAAACCTTTGACACATAAAAAAGGGGAAATGAGAGTATCACATTTTGCGCATAAAGTGGATGAGAATTGCCCATACGCATTAGACAAGGACAGCAAAAGTGAATGGCATATTCATATGCAAGAACTCTTTCCTTCAGAATCATTAGAGAGAAGATTTAAAGATGATTATACAGGAGAAGTTCATATCGCGGACGTATACTTGAAACAGAGTAATACTGTTATTGAATTCCAGCATAGTCCAATTTCAGTGGAAGAATTTAAATCACGAACACTTTTCCATGTTAATAATGGACGAAGAATTGTATGGGTGTTTGACGAAAGAGGAAAAGATCCAGACTCGGAATATGGAAGACTGAGAAAGGAAGATGGTGAATGGTATAGATGGTTACGATCGCCTAGAAGAATGTTGGCCAGTATTGGTAATGCCAGTGTTCTTCAAGCAAGTAATTATAGTGTATGTGTATATTATGGTGAAGAAGATATTGTCCATCGATTAATAAATGAAGCTTTTGATTATAGTGAAGTAGTTTTGTCTGTACATCCAATAAAGCTGTATGAAAACATGGATTCAGATGAGTTTTTTAAGCCTGAAACCTATTGGAAACCAAGAATGATCGAGGGAACAAATAAGCCATTAAATAAACAAAATAGAGGCGTTATAAATCCTGGAATCGTTAATGGAAGACCTATGAGAAGAAGTTTTCGTTTATAAAGAGGATGATTACCAAAACTATTTGAAGAATCCTACAAATAGAAAATCCGGCAATCGCATTGCGAAAACCGGGATATTCTTCTAAACATGTTAGATGAGCTATATTTTAATATGATGCGGCAAAGGATTTATCAAAGAATTTGAGAAATGGCGACTAAGGAGATTAGGTCAAGAATATATTTGGGGACACTTTGGGGACTTATAAAATAGACGATAGCTTAGCCGCTTATTTACAGGGTTTGTGAGGGGACAATCAAATTCAAATCCCCCTCTCGCTACTAACTGAATGGTCCGCAAACCTTCGATTTATGAGGGTTTGCGGATTTTTTATTATCATAAGGTTTTTAAATTGTTGGATACACTTGGATACACTTGGATACACTGTGGATACTTTTGATCAAGTTTGACAAAAAAGTGCGTAAAATCAACGCTCTTTGAAGGGTGTATAGACTTGAAGCCCCCCTCTCGTTTGACACAATTTAAAATTTCACCCTACAAAATAGGTTTTTTATCAAACGACTCTCAACTCCTTTACACAGTCTGTTGAAAGTGCTACTATGATCAGACCCTCGTCTTGAAATTTATACTAAAAGGAGCATGCCCTGAAGAAATAGAAGGCAAAAACGCTTTGCCTGTTTTGTGGTGAGCGC